>JADMIO010796452.1_pt1 | contig 118475 bp, 90 predicted proteins | sample 8958161 | NCBI WGS metagenome assembly JADMIO01 (sample SAMN16585339, study PRJNA669376) | soil metagenome | isolation source: Crop rotation soil | place: USA: Cullars Rotation, Alabama | collected 2011
CTTTCCCGTAAACTTCACATCCCGACCACATACAGGCAAAGTAATGGCATTACCGCGAGCCATTACTCCTACGCGCGCAATTAACGAATCCACCATCGGGGCAGCTGGTGTCGATAACGAAGTATCTTCAACCGGTTGAGTATTGAGCGTATGTTTTGGAATAACAGGCGCACGCTTCATTATCTAATCTCCCAGCGTGGTTTAATCAGACGATCGAAAATTTCATTGCAGACAGGTTCCCAAATAGAAAGAGCATTTCTCCAGGCACCAGTTGAAGAGCGTTGATCAATGGCCTGTTCAAAAACAGTTCTCATCCGGATCTGACCTTTACCAACTTCATCCGTTTCACGTACAACATTTTTTAGAACCATGCTTCCCCAGGCATCCCGAATTTGCTCCTCCATCCACGGGGACTGAGAGCCATTACTATTGCTGTATTTGGTAAGCAAAATACGTACATCAGGCTCGAACCCTTTAAGATCAACGTTCTTGAGCAGATCACGAAGCATATCGAAAAACTGCAGTGCGGAGGTGTAGTCAAACAACTCAGCAGGCGTGGGAACAATCAGCACATCAGCAGCACATACGACATTAATCGTGCCGATACCCAGGTTAGGCGCGCTGTCAATAACTATGACATCATAGTCATGAGCAACAGTTTCAATGGCCAGTCGGAGCATCAGGTGTGGATCGGTGGGCAGTTTACCTTCATCAAATTTGCCCATTAACTCAGTTTCAATACGGTGCAGAGCCAGACAGGAAGGAATAATGTCAAGCCCCGGCCAGCAAGTGGGCTTTATTGCATAAGTGACATCGTCCTTTTCCCCAAGATAGAAAGGCAGGAGAGTGTCTTCTGCATGAATATGAAGATCTGGTACCCATCCGTGATACATTGAGGCTGTTCCCTGGGGGTCGTTACCTTCCACGAGCAAAACACGTAGCCCCTTCAGAGCCAGATCCTGAGCAAGATGAACAGAAACTGAGGTTTTGTAAACGCCTCCTTTATGGGCAGCAACCCCGATCACCGGTGGAAATACGTCTTCAGCACGTCGCAATCGCGTACCAAACACATCACGCATATGATTAATTTGTTCAATTGTATAACCAACACGTTGCTCAACCCGTCCTCGAATTTCCATATCCGGGTGCGGTAGTCGCCCTGCTTTCTCGGCATCTCTGATAGCCTGAGAAGAAACCCCAACTAAATCCGCTGCTTCACCTATTCTCCAGCGCCGGGTTATTTTCCTCGCTTCCGGGCTGTCATCATTAAACTGTGCAATGGCGATAGCCTTCGTCATTTCATGACCAGCGTTTATGCACTGGTTAAGTGTTTCCATGAGTTTCATTCTGAACATCCTTTAATCATTGCTTTGCGTTTTTTTATTAAATCTTGCAATTTACTGCAAAGCAACAACAAAATCGCAAAGTCATCAAAAAACCGCAAAGTTGTTTAAAATAAGAGCAACACTACAAAAGGAGATAAGAAGAGCACATACCTCAGTCACTTATTATCACTAGCGCTCGCCGCAGCCGTGTAACCGAGCATAGCGAGCGAACTGGCGAGGAAGCAAAGAAGAACTGTTCTGTCAGATAGCTCTTACGCTCAGCGCAAGAAGAAATATCCACCGTGGGAAAAACTCCAGGTAGAGGTACACACGCGGATAGCCAATTCAGAGTAATAAACTGTGATAATCAACCCTCATCAATGATGACGAACTAACCCCCGATATCAAGTCACATGACGAAGGGAAAGAGAAGGAAATCAACTGTGACAAACTGCCCTCAAATTTGGCTTCCTTAAAAATTACAGTTCAAAAAGTATGAGAAAATCCATGCAGGCTGAAGGAAACAGCAAAACTGTGACAAATTACCCTCAGTAGGTCAGAACAAATGTGACGAACCACCCTCAAATCTGTGACAGATAACCCTCAGACTATCCTGTCGTCATGGAAGTGATATCGCGGAAGGAAAATACGATATGAGTCGTCTGGCGGCCTTTCTTTTTCTCAATGTATGAGAGGCGCATTGGAGTTCTGCTGTTGATCTCATTAACACAGACCTGCAGGAAGCGGCGGCGGAAGTCAGGCATACGCTGGTAACTTTGAGGCAGCTGGTAACGCTCTATGATCCAGTCGATTTTCAGAGAGACGATGCCTGAGCCATCCGGCTTACGATACTGACACAGGGATTCGTATAAACGCATGGCATACGGATTGGTGATTTCTTTTGTTTCACTAAGCCGAAACTGCGTAAACCGGTTCTGTAACCCGATAAAGAAGGGAATGAGATATGGGTTGATATGTACACTGTAAAGCCCTCTGGATGGACTGTGCGCACGTTTGATAAACCAAGGAAAAGATTCATAGCCTTTTTCATCGCCGGCATCCTCTTCAGGGCGATAAAAAACCACTTCCTTCCCCGCGAAACTCTTCAATGCCTGCCGTATATCCTTACTGGCTTCCGCAGAGGTCAATCCGAATATTTCAGCATATTTAGCAACATGGATCTCGCAGATACCGTCATGTTCCTGTAGGGTGCCATCAGATTTTCTGATCTGGTCAACGAACAGATACAGCATACGTTTTTGATCCCGGGAGAGACTATATGCCGCCTCAGTGAGGTCGTTTGACTGGACGATTCGCGGGCTATTTTTACGTTTCTTGTGATTGATAACCGCTGTTTCCGCCATGACAGATCCATGTGAAGTGTGACAAGTTTTTAGATTGTCACACTAAATAAAAAAGAGTCAATAAGCAGGGATAACTTTGTGAAAAAACAGCTTCTTCTGAGGGCAATTTGTCACAGGGTTAAGGGCAATTTGTCACAGACAGGACTGTCATTTGAGGGTGATTTGTCACACTGAAAGGGCAATTTGTCACAACACCTTCTCTAGAACCAGCATGGATAAAGGCCTACAAGGCGCTCTAAAAAAGAAGATCTAAAAACTATAAAAAAAATAATTATAAAAATATCCCCGTGGATAAGTGGATAACCCCAAGGGAAGTTTTTTCAGGCATCGTGTGTAAGCAGAATATATAAGTGCTGTTCCCTGGTGCTTCCTCGCTCACTCGACCGGGAGGGTTCGAGAAGGGGGGGCACCCCCCTTCGGCGTGCGCGGTCACGCGCACAGGGCGCAGCCCTGGTTAAAAACAAGGTTTATAAATATTGGTTTAAAAGCAGGTTAAAAGACAGGTTAGCGGTGGCCGAAAAACGGGCGGAAACCCTTGCAAATGCTGGATTTTCTGCCTGTGGACAGCCCCTCAAATGTCAATAGGTGCGCCCCTCATCTGTCAGCACTCTGCCCCTCAAGTGTCAAGGATCGCGCCCCTCATCTGTCAGTAGTCGCGCCCCTCAAGTGTCAATACCGCAGGGCACTTATCCCCAGGCTTGTCCACATCATCTGTGGGAAACTCGCGTAAAATCAGGCGTTTTCGCCGATTTGCGAGGCTGGCCAGCTCCACGTCGCCGGCCGAAATCGAGCCTGCCCCTCATCTGTCAACGCCGCGCCGGGTGAGTCGGCCCCTCAAGTGTCAACGTCCGCCCCTCATCTGTCAGTGAGGGCCAAGTTTTCCGCGAGGTATCCACAACGCCGGCGGCCGGCCGCGGTGTCTCGCACACGGCTTCGACGGCGTTTCTGGCGCGTTTGCAGGGCCATAGACGGCCGCCAGCCCAGCGGCGAGGGCAACCAGCCGAGGGCTTCGCCCTGTCGCTCGACTGCGGCGAGCACTACTGGCTGTAAAAGGACAGACCACATCATGGTTCTGTGTTCATTAGGTTGTTCTGTCCATTGCTGACATAATCCGCTCCACTTCAACGTAACACCGCACGAAGATTTCTATTGTTCCTGAAGGCATATTCAAATCGTTTTCGTTACCGCTTGCAGGCATCATGACAGAACACTACTTCCTATAAACGCTACACAGGCTCCTGAGATTAATAATGCGGATCTCTACGATAATGGGAGATTTTCCCGACTGTTTCGTTCGCTTCTCAGTGGATAACAGCCAGCTTCTCTGTTTAACAGACAAAAACAGCATATCCACTCAGTTCCACATTTCCATATAAAGGCCAAGGCATTTATTCTCAGGATAATTGTTTCAGCATCGCAACCGCATCAGACTCCGGCATCGCAAACTGCACCCGGTGCCGGGCAGCCACATCCAGCGCAAAAACCTTCGTGTAGACTTCCGTTGAACTGATGGACTTATGTCCCATCAGGCTTTGCAGAACTTTCAGCGGTATACCGGCATACAGCATGTGCATCGCATAGGAATGGCGGAACGTATGTGGTGTGACCGGAACAGAGAACGTCACACCGTCAGCAGCAGCGGCGGCAACCGCCTCCCCAATCCAGGTCCTGACCGTTCTGTCCGTCACTTCCCAGATCCGCGCTTTCTCTGTCCTTCCTGTGCGACGGTTACGCCGCTCCATGAGCTTATCGGGTCCACTCGCGAACGCAGAAAGGCCCACCCGAAGGTGAGCCAGTGTGATTACATTTGCGGCCTAACTGTGGCCAGTCCAGTTACGCTGGAGTCACTAGTATTTAGGTGACACTATAGAAGCGGCCGCGACAACTTGTCCACGTGGAATTCTAAGCTTAGGATCCCAATGTGCTGGAAAGCTGTCTTATAACCATCGCGATCGACGGTCGAAACGATGTTGCCATGATCGAGGAACATATTAGCGATCTCGATGGCATTGGTCAGCAAGCCGCCCGGATTTTCCCGCAAATCCAGAATCAAACCTTTGGCAGGAGACAACTTGCCGATTGCCTCACGCATTTCGCGATTGGCTTGTTGCGAGATAAAACTGGACAACCGGATGTATCCAATGTCGCCGTCGAGCATCTTGACCGTTTGCACAGCCTTAATCGGAATTTTTGCGCGTACGACTGCCACTTTGAAGCGATGATGTTTTCTTGAAATGGTCAGACTTACTTTGGTGTTGATTTCACCGCGAATATGCTTGGCGGCTTCCTCGACTGTATAACCGGAGGTCGATTTGCCGTCGATCTCGAGGATTTCGTCGGAGGACAAAAGCCCTGCTTTCTGTGCCGGTGTGTCGTCGATTGGCGCAATAATAATGATGTGATTGACCTTATCGACACCAATCTGAATGCCTATCCCGCACAGTTCGGCATGGATTTGGGAATTCTCGTCGTCGAAGGCGTCGTTATCAAGAAAGCGAGTATACCTGTCGCCCAGGCTAGCCAGCATCGTCTCGATTGCTTTGTGCGCATCGTCGGTGGTCTTCAGCTTGCCGTCGTAGCGGTGCCTCCAGACATCCCAGTCCTGCCCGTTGTACTTGTCGTCAAAGAAGTCTTCTTTAATGAGCTTCCAAACTTTGTGATAAATCTGGTCAGGATCAGGCTTTTCTTCGGTTTTGACCCGCTCGAGTGTGCGCCCAGGTCCAAACGGATAGGCGACTACTTGCCGGTCAGAAGCGGATGCCTGCAGAAACGGAAAAGAGCCAATTAACGCTACTAAGGTGAACAACGAGAGAAATAGAAAATGCTTCCGTACTGTTTCCATGACTTTGATTTCCAGGTGCTAGTGCAATTTTTTTCGCGTTTTTGCCGGTGTCGGACCAGCAAAGCCTTGCTCAGGGGCACATTCAGCCTTTGATATATACCCACCTGCGCTAATTTCTAGACTTTTTGCGACTTTCTAGCGCTTTTCCAGCCCAATTCGGGGGGGTGATACTATAGGCTACCTCGTCGAAATTCGACTTGCCATGTGGTTTCCCCTGATTTGAGATTGGAGAAAAGACTCAAGTGACTGAGAGCAAAGACAGCAAAGAAAAGATTGCAGACATCGGTGTTTTTGGTGGTTCCGGCTTTTACAAACTCTTCGATAAGTACGAAGAAAGGGCAGTCGAGACACCTTACGGCTCACCTTCCGACAAGTTGGTGATCGGCACCATGGCCGGCAAGAAAGTGGCGTTTTTGCCAAGACACGGCGCCAGTCACCAGATCCCGCCTCACAAGATCAATTTCCGAGCCAATTTGTACGCCATGAAGTCACTGGGCGTCACCCGCATCATTTCGCCTTGCGCCGCCGGCTCGCTGCAAACCAATGTCGCCCCGGGCAGCTTCGTGGTCAGCGATCAATATGTAGACCGCACCTCCGGACGCATCGACACCTTTTACGATGGTCCTATAGCCACCCACGTCTCGGCCGCCGATCCTTACTGCCCGGAATTGCGCGCACAAGCAATCGCCGCAGGGCGCAAAGCCGGCATCACGATGCACGAAAAAGGCACGGTTGTGGTCATTCAGGGTCCGCGCTTTTCTACCAAAGCCGAGTCGAAATGGTTCACTTCCATGGGCTGGGAAGTAATCAATATGACTCAGTATCCGGAAGCACATCTGGCTCGCGAACTGGAATTGTGCGTCGTCAATATCGCCTTGATTACCGATTACGACTCCGGTTTGGTCGGTGATGTGCAGCCGGTTTCGCACAGCGAAGTCGTAAAAGTCTTCGGCGAAAACATCACTAAATTGCAGGCCCTTCTCTCTAATCTGCTTGGCGAAATCCAACTGGAAAGAAAAGCCTGCAAGTGTGCCGAAACGCTCTCGCACGCGCGAATTTAGGCTTTGCCGGCGGTCCTCCGGGGGGCTGCCCTATGCTTTTACCGCGTTACATTGAAAACTTTGCAATCCCGCCCCTTTTAAGGGTTGGAGAGCGCCCACCTGTTATGCTTGGCACTTGCGCACTTGGTGAGGCGTGCCCTCAAAAATGGCGCTGAAAGTAAAAGTAGTAGTGGAAGTGATCGCAAAAGTAATCGCGAATGCCGACTCTTACAATCAACCATATGGTAGCCGTTTTGGCATTGATACTGTCAGCCGCGACGTATCTGATGATGAAGCGCTATGGCTTGCCGGAAAAGGTATGCGTTGGGTCTGCGATACTTTCCATTCTGGTAGTTTCGATCTTTTGGACGTCTGTCCTGCTTGGAGCTGATGATGACGAAGATAGCTAATGTCGCCGCCTTTAAAACCGTGAAATCAAGCCTAGCAATCATGCTTGGATTGAGCATTTTGATAGGCGGGCAAACCACAACGATGGCAGCCACGGCAACAGCCTCTGCAAAAACCACGACCACCAAAACCACCAGCAAAAAGACGACCAGCTCAGTCAAATCAAGAAAGGTCGCTGCAAAATCAAATTTGAAAAGATCGAAACGATCGGGCACCATTGTTGCCGCCAAGGCACCGGCGACAGCCGACACGAAAAAACCGCTCATCCCCGTACATGCCGACTTCAAGTTGGAAAACGGACTGAGAGTGGTCTTCTCTGAAGATCATTCCGTTCCGGTAGTGGCAGTGGCGATTCTGTACGACGTCGGTGCACGCAACGAGAAAAAAGGACGCTCCGGATTTGCTCATTTGTTCGAGCACATGATGTTTGAAGGATCGGAAAACGTAGGCAAAACCGAGCACTTCAAATATGTCGAAAGCGCCGGCGGCAGCCTGAACGGCTCTACACACCCGGACTTCACCAATTATTTTGAAAAACTGCCCAGCAATCAGGCAGAGCTTGCACTGTGGTTGGAATCAGATCGCATGCGCTCGCTCAAGTTGACGCCCGAGAATTTCCAGAATCAACTGGAAACAGTCAAAGAAGAAAAACGGCTCAACTACGACAATCAACCCTATGTCCCCGCTTCGATCAAGTTTGATGAAATGCTCTTCGACAATTGGGTGAATGGACACCCGACGATCGGCTATTTCAAAGATCTCGAAGAGTCGAGTCTGGATGACGTGCGTGCATTTTTCAAAACCTACTACGCACCAAACAATGCAGTTCTCGTAGTGGTCGGAGATTTCGACAGCAAAGATATGAAGCCGCTGGTCGAAAAATACTTCGCCACAATACCCAGACAAGAAGCGCCGCCCAAGCCGGAAGTAGCAGAGGGCCCGCAAACAAAAGCGAAATATGCCAAGGTCGAAGACAAGCATGCAAACTTGCCTGCCTTCTGGATCGGCTGGCGCGCACCAGGTCGCAGAGAGCCTGACTATTATGTGTTGGGAGTGATTGAAAAACTGCTGTCGGCCGGCGAATCTTCACGCCTCTATCAGCGTATGGTCAAAGGCGAAAAACTAGCTCTCAAAGCTGATGCAGGATACGACGAGCGTCGCGGTCCATCGGGCTTCGAAGCATTTGTTGTCTTAAAGCCGGGCAATACTCCCGAACGTGCCAGACAAGTCTTGTTTGAAGAGTTGGACAACTTGAAGAACAAACCGATCGCGGCCGAAGAGTTGGAGAAAGCAAAAAATCAAATTCAAAGAACGCTTTTCGCCAATGCGCATACATCCTTGCAGCGCAGCCTGGGCAGAGCCGAACAACTGGGCGAATACACGCTGTTTTTCGGTGATCCCAAATTGCTCGACAAGGATCTCGAGGCTTACATGAACGTCTCTGCCAAAGATGTTCAGCGTGTCGCCAAAGCAATGTTCAATAAGGACGTTGCCACCATTGTCGATATCGAACCGAAAGAAGGCAAGGACGACAAGCCGGCACCGGCAAAGGTAGATGCTGCTGAAGGCAGCGCGCCTGCGCCGACCAAGGATGCCACCGCTCCGGAGAAAGCCGACACGGCCGCTCCCGGAAAAACTGAAGCGCCCAAGGATACTGCGGCACCAGATGCAGGAAAAACCCCACCAGAGAAAAAAGAATCGGAGGAGTCCAAGAAATAGGAAGCACCGCCGCGTCATCCGAGCGGCAAATCTCGAACAAAGCAAACTATTTCTGGACAATTGAGGAGAGAGTAATGAGAGTAAAAGCTTTAGCAACCAGCCTCCTGATCGCACTGACTATGCAGGCACCATGCCTGTCAGTCCGGGCAGAAGACAGCTCCGACAGTGCCACCAAAGCAGCTGCGACAGCCGCAGCATCAGAAAGCTGGAGAAAGAAACCACCCGAGGCACCAGCCCCTCGTGCATTCAAACTGCCTAAGATCGAGTCATTCAAACTGACAAACGGACTTTCCGTTCAACTGGTAGAAGATCACAGATATCCGCTGGTCACCATGGCTCTCGGATTGAAAGTCGGCTCTGCCAACGACCCTGCCAAAAAACGCGGCGTGGCATCAATGACCGCCGACATGCTCACCGAGGGCACCAAGAAAAAAACCAGCAAGCAAATCGCCGACGAAGTCGACTTCATCGGTGGTGCTCTCAGGGCAGGCGCCGATAATGATTTCACAATCTTGAGCAGCTCGGTGCTCTCGCGTTATACAGATCGACTGATTGCTTCTTTCGAGGATGTTCTCTTCAATCCGACTTTCCCACAGGCTGAGTTTGACCTCAAGAAAACCAACCTCATTCAAGAACTGGCGATGAAGCGCAGCAATCCCGACTTCCTTCTGGAAGAGCGTTTTGCAAAAGTGGTCTTCGGCGACCATCCATATTCGCAAATCGCGCCCACACCCGAATCGGTTAAATCGATTACGCGCCTGGATCTGGAAGCCTTCCACAAGGCGAACTATTTGCCTAATGAATCAGCCCTTGTGATTATCGGCGATTTCGATTCAGCCAAAATCCGACCCATAATCAGCAAAGACTTCTCCGAGCAATGGAAGCCCGGCCGCATCGCTCATATCGATGCATCAGGCATGCCTTCGCGCTCGGAGCAGCACATTTATCTGGTCGACCGCCCCGGTTCGGTGCAATCTAATATAAAGATGGGAAATATCGCCATCAAACGCACTGACCCTGACTACTATGCCCTCACGCTGGCCAACCAGATATTGGGTGGAGCAGCTAATTCAAGGCTCTTCCTCAATTTGAGAGAAGCGAAGTCCTACACCTATGGTGCCTACTCGGGCGTATCGGCCCAACGTGAGCCCGGGGCATTCGGCGCCGAAGCTTCCGTAAGAACAGAAGTGACAGCACCATCACTGCAAGAATTCTTTTACGAGCTTTCGCGCATTCGCAATTTGAAAGTATCTGACAAAGAATTGAATGAATCGAAAAAGTATATGACCGGATCATTCCAACTCGGACTTGAAACTCAAGGCGGGCTTGCGCAGCGACTTCTGGAAGGTCAACTCTACGATCTGCCGCGCGATTATTTGGAAACCTACACCGACAAAATCATGGCAGTCACTGCAGACGATGTGAGAAACGCAGCCAGAAAACACATCGATCTCGGACACATTGCCATCACGGTTGTGGGTGATGCCAAAACCATCAAACCTGAATTGCAAAACTTCGGACCCGTAGATGTTTATGATGTTTCGGGCAAAGTCAGCACCGAGTCCAAAACTGACCCTAATCCCGGCTCATAGCCAAGACTAAAGTCTCGTTTCTAGAAACTGGAATTCGCATCGGATGGAATCACAATTTAAGCCGAACCTGGCGATCAAGTATGGGTTGTGCCTGGCCAGCCTGTCGACAGTGCTTCTGGAGTTGATGCTGACACGCATATTCAGTGCCAGCGCCGGCTACCATTTCGCTTTCATGATTGTCTCCATGACCATGTTCGGCATGACGCTCGGTGCGTTGCTAACCTGGATCAAGCGCGAAAAAGAACAGCAAGAAAATCAGCTGATCAAAATACTCAAGCGCAATTGCTTTTGTTTTGGGCTGTCGATACTACTTGCCTATTGCCTGCAAGTGCAGGTAAGCAACAACATCGTTGCCATTGGTGCTCAGATGTGGGTGCTTTTGACTTTCTTGCTCTATTCTTTGCCTTTCTATTTTTCTGGTCGCGTCATTTCGATCTGCCTGACGCGCTTTCAGGAAGTGGGAAAGCTTTACGCATTCGATCTGGTTGGTGCCGCACTCAGTTGCCCACTGGTGGCGCTGGGACTTCTGTACGTAGACGCGCCCATGCTTCTGGAAAGCGCCAGCGTGTTTGCGGCACTGGCGATGGTGCTGTTTTCCTTGCATGGAAGATCCATACCCGATGCAAAAACGCTGGTAGGATCATTAGTCATCATAATCGTCTATGGGATCACACTCCTCTTCCAGCCGCCTATCAAGGTTGCTAATGTCAGCGCACCTGTCGAGTACGTCAAATGGAGCCCGATTGGAAGAGTGGTGGCAACCGAAGTAAAAGGAGCACCGGTCACCTGGTCGAAAGTGGCAACTCTGGAAGGGAAAAAACTGCCGCCCATAGATCAAAAAGGTCTCTACATCGATTGGGGCGCAATGACCATTATGACCGCAGGCAATGCCGGTCAAGCAGCCTTCGACGTAATTGCCAAAGACATTACCGGTCTGGGAAATTACCTTCGTCCTGCCGGTACACTTTTTGTGATCGGCGTCGGCGGTGGCAGAGACATTCTGACCGGGCTCGAATACAAACAAAAGACAATCGACGGCATTGAAGTCAATCCTGCCATAGTCGATATGCTGCGCGTCAAATACGCTGACTTCACTGGCAACCTGGCCAGCAAGCCAGGCGTAACATTGATCAATGACGAGGCGAGAAATTGGCTGGCTCGCTCCGATAAAAAATACGACGTTATTCAATGTTCTCTAGTCGATACCTGGGCAGCATCATCATCCGGAGCATTCATGCTTACGGAAAATGTCCTTTATACAAAGGAAGCATTCGAACTCTATATAAGACACCTGACAAAAACCGGTGTTCTTTCAATCTTGCGCTGGGGTGACGAAAAAGAGCCGGCCCAGGTTTCGCGCATGCTCAAACTGGCTGTTGCAGCCCTGCAAGGCATCGGCGTGAAGGACGTCGACAAGCACATAATTCTTGTCGCCGCACCATTTTCACTGAGCGATCACGCAATTGGTGCCATGCTTCTTTCTCTCAGTCCGTTTGAGCAAAAAGATATCGATACCATAGTCAAATTCGCAAAAGAGCAAGACTACAAGCTGCTCTTGATACCAGGCGGTCAGTCGGTAGAACCGTTTGTGTCTATTTTGAAGTCGGACGCCACTAATGATCCGGACCTCCCCACCGATGACAAACCGTTTTTCTTCAGCCCGTCAAAAACCGGACAAGTCCAGAGCTCTCTGGCAGAACCGGCACAAGAACGCGGTCTTGACCTGCTCAAATTTACGCTTCTCATTACCACCTTTCTGGTCATACTCACAATTGTGTTACCAGCGTGGGTGATGACGCGCCGCCACCACGGAACTTTGAAAAATACTGTTTTGTCTGCAGTCTATTTCAGTTGCCTGGGCATTGCCTTCATGCTGGTTGAAGTCGGCATGATTCAACGATTGACGATTCTTCTGGGCAACCCAACTTACGGGCTTTCCGTTGTCCTTTTTTCGCTGCTTCTTGCCTCCGGAGCGGGAAGCTATGTGGTGCAAATTTTGTGCGATAGAGGAGTAAAGACAAAACGTTTGATGCTTATTTGCCTTTTGGCGTCGTCGATTCTTGTTGTTTCAAGTGCACTGTTTTGCAATTACGCGCTGCCGGCGCTCGATTCAACCACACTCTTGCAGCGAATTCTGGTGGCTGTTCTGGTCGCTTCACTGCCTGGATTTTTCATGGGCTGGGCATTTCCTCTGGGACTCAACTACTTCACAAAAGACAATAAAGAATTGGGTCCATGGCTCTGGGCACTGAACGGTGCCACGTCGGTATTGGGGTCCATATTTGCGGCAATAATCTCGATTACGCAAGGCATCAAGGTCACCATTGCTTCAGGCGGCCTGCTCTATTTGCTGGCGCTATTAGGCCTTCTGTAGGGGCGACGCCATGCGTCGCCCGGTTCAAAAAGGTCTGTTCTAATAAAGCGGGCGATGCATGGCATCGCCCCTACAGTACGGCGGCGCGCAATGCAGCGTTAATTCGAAACCAACGATCTAATTAGAGCTGGCGCCGCCATCAGGAATATCGAGCTGATAACGCTTGTGAATAGCCAATCGCCCGTCGTCAGAGATATTGTCCTTAGACATCACGACCAACATTGGAGCAGGCAACCTCACCAGAGTGGACGTCTGAATAGTCAGTTTTTTGCCGCCCTGCACTTGCTCGCAGCGATACTCGGTGAAATGGGGATGCTCAATGAAAAACCCGCCGCTGGGAGAATTCTGCAGCCCGAGATATGCGGCTCTCATGATGCGCCTCTGGTCATGTCCGGCCAGGCAAGCTTTCCCGGCCTCATAGACTGCGTCCAGACAGGCCTTGTCGTTATAAGAACTGGCCAGCCACAAGACCACTACGTTGCCAACCAAAAGCGCTGCCGCCACGACCATGAAAAGGGAGGCAGCCTTATCAAAATAACGGCCGTCTGCTTGTTTCTTATCTGTGTTCTCGGTCGAATCCAACGCCACAACTCCGCAAAGTCGGCTCCTACTGTTATGAGGATAACAGGCTCAGAGATTAAGGCAAGCCCGCGCTACCGATACTTCCAGTATCTCACGCCTCCACATTGACCATCTCCCCCAGGAAGGGGAGTTCGCGGTAATTCTCAGCGTAGTCCAGCCCGTAGCCGACGACGAACAAATCTTCAATTTGGAAGCCTGTGTAATCAGGCTCCATCGGCACGACACGCCGAGAGGGCTTGTCCAGAAATACAGCCATTTTGAGGGTGGCGGGATCAAACTGGTCTCTTAGGTATTCAGTGAAAAACTTTGCAGTGCGTCCGGAGTCGATAATGTCTTCAACTACAAGAATGTGACGGCGTTTAATGTTGGGCAGGTCGAGATAGGGCGCCTGGACTTTGCCGGAGCTCTCGGTTCCCGAACCGTAACTGGACAGGCGGACGAACTCGATTTGCAGGGGAGACTCGACATTTATCTGGCGCACCAGGTCGGCTAAAAAGCAAAATGCGCCCTTCATGACGCCAATAACGACCGGATTTTCCAGATCGCGGAAGTCTTTGCTTATCTCCTTGCCGAGTTCCTTGATGCGAGCCTGTATTTGCGTCGACGAATAAATTTCTTTGATGCCTGCAGTTGCCGTTTCCGTAGTCATTGTTTGCCACCCCTGACTTTGTGTATTTGCTCTTCCAATTAAGAAATCCGAGCCGCCTCTTTTTCTCTCGTACGTTTAAAAACTGGACGCCCTCTTATATAGGTAGCGTCAATCATTCTGTCATCGCCCAGGAAAACCATCGCCGACAGAATATCGTCTGTGTCGTGCTCGAGAATATCCATGGGACACGCATTTTTCAAAGTCGGATCGACAACGATGAAATCGGCTTCCTTACCGACTTCCAGCGAGCCGAGCTTGTCTTCCAATTTCAAAGCTCTTGCACCGCCTTTTGTGGCACGGTAAAAAAGCTCGCGAGGTGAGATCCAAATTTGAGGCTGAATGAAATTTGCATCCTTCATCACGCCAAACAAAGACATTTGCGGACCGGCCGCAACATCAGAGCCCAAGCCAAATTCGACTTTTGCAGCCCTGACTCGATCAATCGGAAAAATGCCGCTCTTTAAAAAGAAATTCGATGACGGACAATGGGCAAGAGCACATTTCTTCTTGTGCATGACCTGCAAATCTTCATCATCAAGATGTATGGAATGCGCTAAAACAGAGCGTTCTCCCACTAATCCGCTGCGATCATAAACATCGAGATAACTGCGGGAGTCAGGGAAAAGCGACGCCACCTTTTTTACTTCTTCCAACGATTCGGAAAGATGTGTGTGCATGTAAGTGCCGGGATTCGCTTGCCAGAGCTTGCCGCATTCATGCAAAAGCTCATCAGTTGCGGTTATTGCAAAACGCGGCGTAAATGCATAGAGCAAGCGACCGTCATCGAATCCGTGCCACTTTCCGGCCAATTGTTCCGATTCGGAAAGCGATTTTTTGCTGTCTTCAAGAAGATTGGCAGGAGCGTTTCTATCCATCATCACTTTGCCCATGATGGCGCGCATGCCCTTGTCGGCTGCAATTGAAAATGCGGCATCAGTGGCTTCTTTATGAATGGTGGTAAAAACCACAGCCAGAGTGGTGCCATTACAGGCCAGCTCATCGAAAAACCAGGCGGCAATCTTCTCGGCATGACTGAGGTCGCTGAAACGCGCTTCTGCAGGGAAAATATATTTCTCCAACCAGCCCAGAAGCGTTTCGCCGGACTTGCCTATCTGAGTGAATTGCGGCAAATGAATGTGCATGTCGATCATGCCGGGCATGATCACCTTGCGACCATAATCGACTATTTGGGCGGTGTTTGAATATTGGGCGGATAAATCAGCCCACTTGCCAACCGCTTCGATTTGCCCTTTGCCGGACACGACCAGGGCGCCTTGCGGGATGTCACGATAATTGTCATCGTCGACCGGATCAACTATGTGACCCAGATAGACGGACAAGGCACCGCCGTTCTGATTGGATGAGCCGGACATTCACGCTCGCCTATAGAATCAGTCTTTTAGAATATGTCTTCTAAAACCAATCTATTAATTGTACGGCAACGCCTTAGACACACCCACTTGTCATTAGACAGAAGAGTAAATCGTATAAATCGGCGCAAGCATGGGCGCACTGCTCATTCACAGCAAATCATGAGTACAATCATGAAATGAAATTCGCAGCTAAGCAAAAATGAAGCTTGAATCCGCCGACTGGCAAGCGCTGCTTCCCGTATTCCGCGAAACATTCAAGATTTGGTCCCCGGGCCTCTCCCACAGGGATTACTTGGAGTATCAAATCAAGCAAGCCAATCATCCATGGGCACGCCGAAATCTGCGTCACCTGACGCTTCGCCGGGCAGGCGAGATTGTCTCCAGTGCCAAATTGTCATTAATCGATCTGCAAGTGCGCGGCACAACTTATAAGGTAGGGGGCATCGGTGCTGTTTACACACAGCTTGCCTGCCGCAATATGGGTCACGCTTCCGATCTAATGGAAGCAGTAATTGAGCTGGCAAAAAGCGAGAAATTTCAGGGTTTGCTTTTGTTTTCAGATATTGATTGCGGATTTTACCGCCGTTTTGGATTCGAAGAAATCGGTGCGGCAGACTTGCTGATTCACTTACCATTTCTGAAAGGCAAGCCCGCTTTTCCACCTCACATAAGAGTCGAAAACGATGTCCTGATGAGCATCGACATCGAGGGAAAACAGTTTGATCTGCACAATGAAAGATTTCTTCCCGAACATCTCGACTACACCACGCGCCACTACAGGCAGTGGCTTAGACGTCAGCCTTACGGCATCGAGAGAGACCGGCAATACTTTTCCTACAAGCTCATGCGCGAAATGTTTTTGCACGATCACTCGCGCCTGGCGTGGCCTGCTCTGAACATCATGACGGTGAAGACAAATGACAATTTTGTCGGCTATGCGATCACTGAAACTGCCGGAGGTGTTTTGCGCATTCTCGAAATTGCCGCGGAAAAGAGTGCTCGCGAAGCGATCTGGGCCGCACTTTTGGTGCGCGCAATCAATGGAAAGTTGATGCGCATTCGAGCTTGGGAAGGATTGGCTGCCGACTTCGCCCCTGGCTTCAGCCTCAAGCAGCTGATAAAAATGGCAGGTTTAGATGAAATCTTCCCTGCCGGTTTCAAAGGTCAGCTCAACTATTACGACCGGTCCTGGGGAAAGGGGATGTTCTTGTCCTTTGAAGACAGGCTGGACGATCTCCATATGACCGCCCCCTGCCCGCTTGCCGAGCTTGATCATTTATAAAAGGAACTCGTTTTCATTGAAAACCTTGCCCATTCACCCAAAAGGGTGTCTCAATTGCCTGTATGACTGGGTAAGTTATCCAAGACACGGCTAGAATATGCTCAACCTCGCGGGGAGTTTCGATGTCCGACCACCTGGCAAGCCATTTATTGCTCGATCAGCTTCAAGCTGAAGGGACGCGCTTCATTTTCGGCTCTCTGGCATCGGGCGAATCGCCCGTAATCACAGCGACTTACGAGATGCGCTCTGATATTCACTTTCTTTCTGCGCTGCACGACGAAGTGGCAGGTTCGATGGCCATTGGTTATGCGCAGGCTTCAGGACGACCTGGGGTGCTGGCTGTTCTTGCTGCTCCTGGTTTAGCCAGCGTTCAGACCGCGCTCTACACGGCGCTCAAAGCGCGCGTTCCGCTTGTCGTTTTAGTTGACCAGCAAGATTCGCAAATTCTCTCCGACGAGCCGCCCCTTGCTGCCGATCTTCTTGAAATGGCACAGCCGCTGGCCAAATGGGCATGCGAGTTGAAAACACACGCCGAAATTCCGCGTCTGCTTCGCCGGGCTTTCCACGAAGCCACTTCGCCTCCCAAAGGTCCGGTGGTTCTAAGCTTGCCGCACAATCTTTTGCTCAAACCATCAGCCGGCCAGGCCATTGTGCCGCCGCAGATCAGTCCGCTCGGCTCTGCCGACCCGGCATTTCTCAAGAAAGCGTCTAAGGCTCTGGTTTCCGCTCAAAATCCTTGCATCATATTCGGCAATGAAGTCTCGCAATATCGCGCCCGCAAAGAGGCGGTCAGCCTTGTGGAAGTGCTGGGTTGCGCAGCCTTCAGCGAACCAATGCCGACGGGCGTCAACTTTCCCAACCGCCACCCGCAATTCTGCGGTGTTTTGCCCCTGGACCTTACGGCCGCAAACCGCCTGTTGTCGCCATTTGATGTGATTCTGGTCTTGGGAATGCAAACACGCATTCCGGCGAAAGTCCACGAACCATCACTGATTCCACCCCATGCCTCGGTTATTCAGATCAATGTCGAGCCGGGTCTGGCCGGCAAGACTCTGCCATGCCAGCTGGCGGCCGTAGCCGATATCGGCGAAAGCCTTTCAAGAATTCGCGCCGAAATTCAATTGATCTCCAACAATTCTTGGGTCGATGTCACCAAGAAGCGCGCCCACAATACGATTGCCTGGGTATCCGGGCGCAAACAGGAGCTGGAGGAAAAACTCGCCTATCCGGGCACCAATGCTCCAATCTCCCTCTTATGGCTGCTGCGCATGATCGATGCAGTGCGGCCGCAGAAATCCGTAATCGTAAGCGACCTCGTCAATGACCTCTGCGATCCTGTGCAGGTGCTGAATCTGGAAAGCAGCTCATCATTTTTCTCGCTCAATTCCGGAGTACAGGGATATGGTCTGGGTGCCAGTCTCGGCATCCAGTGGGCCAGTCCGGACCATCAGGTGATCGCCCTGACCTCGGATCTCAGCGCGCTCGTCGCTCCTCAAGCCTTATGGACAGCTGCGCATTATGGTCTGCATACCAAGTACATCGTCGTGAATAATCTCGGCAAGAGCACATACAACCTGCAATTGCTGTCCACTCCGGGCAGTCCGTTGCGCGTCCAGCTCGATAATCCGCCGGTTTCCTTCAAAGAATTGGCTGCATCTATGCGAGTGCCGGCAACGCAAATAAGCGTCATGGCTGAATTGGAGCCTGCCCTTCAAAATATGTTCGAGACGCAGGGACCCTACCTTCTAGATGTTCACATCGCCGACGGGCATCAGCAAGAACGGACGCTTGACAAGGCTCAAGCCATGACAAACATATAGATTCTTATTGATTCCTTTTGAAACGAGCTGCCGGCGCGTCTCCGTTGATAAAATCACAAGTGTATTTGCGACCTTTTAGGGTACTCAAACGGTGAAAACACTTGAAGCGAACGCCGCTCAGAAAGTTGAGAGCGGGCGAATTATTAACGACTTTTCAATTGAAGTCGCAACTGTAAACGGTTCTGGAAGCCAATCTTCAAATACCGTGTTGATGCGTTCCATTTTTCAAATGGGCATTCCGGTAAGCGGCAAGAACTTGTTTCCATCCAATATTGCCGGTCTGCCGACCTGGTTTACCATCCGCGTAAACAAAGACGGCTATATCGCCAGGAAAAAAGACATCGACATTCTTGTGGCGATGAATCCGCAAACCGCCATGGAAGACGTGAAAAATCTCAAGCCGGGCGCTGTTTGCGTCAGCCCGCAAGAACTCAATTTGTCGGCAGTGCGCTCCGACGTGAAGCACTATTCGGTGCCCTTCACTGAGCTTGCCGCCAAAGCGACAGAGAATATCAAATTGAGAAAGCTCGTCACCAACATGATTTATGTTGGCGTCGTCGCTGAAATTCTGGACATCGATCAAGCTGAAATCGATGCCGCTATTCGCCGCCAGTTCAAGAAAAAAGAATCGGCCGCCCTTTTGAACATCAACGCATCCCTGACCGGACGCGAATGGGCGAAAGAAAACCTCAAGAAAGACGATCCGTATTATGTCGAGAAGATGGACAAAACAGCCGGCAAAATCATCATCGATGGCAATGCCGCTGCCGCTCTCGGTTGCATGTTCGCCGGTATTCAGGTAGCTGCCTGGTATCCGATCACTCCTTCGTCGAGTTTGACCGAGTCGCTCATCGACTACATGAAGAAATATCGTGTGGACAAAGAAACCGGCAAAGCGACATTCAATATTGTTCAAGCCGAAGACGAATTGGCCGCAATCGGCATGGCTCTGGGAGCCGGATGGGCAGGCGCTCGCGCTATGACCTCCACTTCCGGTCCCGGAATTTCGCTCATGGCTGAATTCGCCGGATACGGCTATTTCACCGAAATTCCTGTCGTCATCTTCGATATTCAAAGAGTCGGACCGTCAACCGGTATGCCGACCAGAACATCGCAAGCCGACTTGATCAGCGCATTCTATCTCTCGCACGGCGACACAAAACACATTGTGCTTTTGCCGGGCTCCGTAAATGAATGCTATGAAATGTCTCTCGAATCGTTCAACCTTGCTGAGCGTTTCCAAACCCCCATCTTTGTTCTTTCCGACCTCGATCTCGGCATGAACAATTGGATGTCCGATCCTTTCGTCTATCCGGACAAGCCGATGGACAGAGGCAAGATCATGACCAAGGAAATGCTGGATGCAGGCAAAGAATTTGCTCGCTATAAAGATGTAGACGGCGACGGAATTCCGTACCGCACATTGCCGGGCACCGACCATCCGCTGGCTGCTTACTTCACACGCGGCTCCGGACACAACGAAAAGGCCGGATACACAGAGCGTCCCGATGATTACGTCAATTTGATGAATCGCCTCTTGAAGAAGCTGGAAACAGCCAAGAAGCACATTCCTCAACCGATCATCGACAAGAAGGACAAGGCGAAAGTCGGCATCATCGCATTTGGTTCTTCGGATTACGCCATCGGCGAATCACGCGATCAGATGCAAGCAGCAAACTTGCCCACAAGCTATTTGCGCTTGAGAGCATTGCCGCTCACCGACGACGTCAAATCCTTCATCGCATCGCATGAGCGCACATACATAGTCGAGCAAAACCGCGACGGTCAGTTGAAAGACATCATCGTCGCCGAGTACCCGGAGCTCGCTACCAAAATTCGCTCAGTCAGACATTTCGATGGCTTGCCGCTCGACGCTCGCTTCGTCACGGATGCCATCACGAGCCAGGAGAAGTAAAAGACATGGTTACATCGGCACCAAAACCACAAAATACCAACCGCATCGGTCTGACGCTGGCGGATTACAAAGGCAGCCCATCGACTTTGTGCGACGGCTGCGGCCACGACGCCATCACCAGCCAGGTGATCAAAGCATTTTACGAACTGGGTATCGAACCGCACACTGTTGCAAAACTGAGCGGCATCGGATGCTCCAGCAAAACCCCTGCGTATTTCTTGAACCGCTCGCACGGATTCAACTCCACGCACGGAAGAATGCCCTCGGTAGCCACAGGCGTCAGCCTGGCGAATAAAGACCTGCTGCTCATCGGAGTCTCCGGAGACGGCGACACCGCATCGATCGGTCTCGGTCAATTCTGCCACCTGGTCAGACGCAATGTTCCGATCATCTACATCGTTGAAAACAACGGCGTTTATGGTCTGACAAAAGGACAATTCTCCGCCACCGCCGACCTCGGCTCCAAGCTGAAGACCGGTGTTTTGAACGAACTTCCGCCCATCGATTTGTGCGGACTGGCGATTGAACTCGGCTGCGGATTCGTGGCACGCTCATTCGCCGGCGACCCGAAACAACTGGTTGCTCTGCTCAAAGCGGCAGCCTCCCACAAAGGAACAGCTGTTCTCGACGTCATCAGCCCATGCGTCACCTTCAACAACCACGAAGGATCGACGAAGAGCTACAAATACGCCAAAGAAATGGAAACACCACTGCACGAATTGGGCTATGTTCCTTTCTTCGAGCAAATCACAGTCGACTACGAGCCCGGCACAGTCACCGACATTCAATTGCATGACGGTTCGCACCTGCGCCTGAAGAAGACTGACCGAGACTACGATGCTAGGGACAAGCGGGTAGCGGTGGAAACAATCGCTAAAGCCGCAGAAGACAAGCAATTCCTCACCGGCTTGCTCTACATCAATGAAGAGAAAGAAAACTTCAGCGATATCATGCATGTGGTGGACACGCCAATCACGCAAATCCCGCACGAACAATTGAGACCATCGAAAGCCGTGCTGGAAGAAGTGATGCAGTCGTTGATGTAAGGTTGTCGAAACTGTTTGCGACAATGAAATATTGTTTGCGACACGGCACATGAAATTGTAGGGGCGACGCCATGCGTCGCCTCTTCCTTTAAAAACAACAAAGCATCTGAGGTGCACAAATGTCCGGACAATCGTGCGAAGCCAAAGTGACAAAGAGCGGAAATGTTCCACTAACCTGGTGCGAGACAATGATTGGCGACCAGACCGGGCGAGTCTTTGTAATCACCGGCGCGACAAATGGCATTGGCTTTGAATCCGCAGACGCCCTCGCCGAACACGGGGCAACTGTCGTTCTCGCGAGTAGAAACGAAGAGCGCACCATAGAATGCGCAGAAAAACTCAAATCGAAACACGGAAATCAAAACATAATTCCAGTGAAACTCGATCTCAGTTCGCTCAAATCAGTGCATGAATGTGCAGACAAAATCCGATCCTTATATACGAACATCCACGTTCTGATCAACAACGCCGGAGTGATGGTGCCACCATACACAATCACCGAAGACGGATTCGAGTTGCAGTTCGGCACCAACCATCTAGGACACTTCGCCTTCACCGGTTTGGTGTTGCCAAATTTGATGGCGACTCCTGGCTCCCGCGTCGTGACCTTAAGCAGCACGGCGCATCTGAGAGGGAAAATAAACTTCGACGATCTGAAGTCTGAGAAACGGTACATCGCAAATTTGGCTTATGCGCAATCGAAGATTGCTAATTTGCTTTTCGCATACGAATTGCAACGTCGCCTGGAAAAAGCAAACGCGAGAACAATCTCCGTCGCTGCACATCCAGGCTGGTCGAGAACCGGACTGCAAGTTCACGCAGTAAGCAAAACATGGGTACGTGCATTATTCGCAATGTTCGAACCGATATTCAGTCAGGACGCACGGGCTGGTGCGCAACCAATGTTGTTGGCAGCAACCGACCCCCTCGTCCGCGGCGGAGAATATTTTGGTCCCAAGGGATTTGGTGGCACAAAGGGCAATGCAACAAGAGTCGATTCGAATGCACTCTCACATAATGCTGATCTGCAAAAGAAACTTTGGAAAGTCTCGGAGGAACTGACGAAGGTTAGCTTTTCGGTTTAGGTAACTTTTGGGGTGCAGGTCAAACCCATGTACTAGAATCTGTAATTGTGGCTGGGCAGCGAAGGATGTGTGAGCCATGCGTATAGTCCTTCATCTGTTTTAAGCGCATGCCTCGCACATTGCCAAGACCTTGCAGCTAGGGGAATGGAATTCTGCCTACACTGTCAAAGGTAGGATTTAGTCCTATCCGCGCAAGTCCGCCAGCAAACGGGTTAGCACCGTTAAACTTCGGCTCGATGACAAATTTTCCCGTCTTGTCAATAAATCCGTATTTATTATCTTGCGTTGCCACTACGGCAAATCCCTCAGAGAAGTCGCTAGCCCAGAAAAATTGGGGGGAAACCATAAACTTGCCTTGCTTGTTTATAAATCCATATTTCCCGTTCACCTTAGCCTTCGCCATGCCATCTACAAATGGGCCAGCTTGTTCAAATTGGCGCGCAATTACCAATTTTCCGTCTCGATCCAAATATCCAATCTTGCGGCCTGTGCCAAAAGACAGTAGTCCTTCACTAAACTTGCCGAAGCGCTTCCAAAATTTGGGCGCCTCGCAACCCGAAAACGAGCTTGCATCCACGCCGATTTCGCCTTCGCTGAGTCCATAAAGCTTTCCAGATGTCCTATCTGTTGATTCTGGTGTGTAGGTCTGCCTGGTTTGATAAAGGTCGAAGACCGAGTTTCCATCTTTGTCGATAACCAGTGATCGATGTAGCTCCTGTAGTCCTTCTTTCAGCGTGACAATCGCTAACCCATCAGCGAATGAGCTAACCTGATGAAAGCGCGGCTCGATTGCGAAGTGTCCTGAATGATCAACAAAGCCAATCAAACCCTTATACAACACCGCCGCTAAGCCATCGCAAAACGGTAAAACATACTCGAACTGTGGTTCGATTGTAAGTCGCCCGCTCTTGTCAATGAAACCCCATTTTGCGCCCAGGCATACTGGGGCAAATCCTTCGCTAAATGACGAGACGTCTGAATATTTAGGCTCAACAACATAATTGCCAGACTCATCGATGAATCCCCATTTATGATTCGATTCGGATCTTATTGCGCAGAGCCCTTCAGAAAACCTTCTTGCATTTCCGATCGGATGTTTGCTTGAAAAGGCTAGCTTGCCTTGTGAATTCCAAAATTGATAGTAATCAAAATACCCTCTAACACGAAGAAGACCATCTGAAAATTGTTTATCCAGCAACGTCAGATTGCTAGCGCTAAAGACTACGCGCCCCTTTTTATCAATGAATCCGTAGTCTGGCAGCGGCAAAAAGAGATAAGCAGCTATGAAACCGCAGATTATGAGAAGAACGATACAAACTGAAAGTAAGGTCAGCATGGATTTTTGCACTGTTCGTTATCACCTTCGTTTCTGATATCTATGCAGCAAAGGTAACGCCACACTCTAACGTTCTGAATCTTATTTTTGATCAAAGCGGACACGAAAGTGAAGTTGCTCATTGAATTGTTCACCAATAATATCCATTTGGGAGCCCGATTGGGTCCAAATTGTAACCAGGAGCTGGCGTAGCAATTGAGGGTATTGGCAGTTGATTATTTTTCAAGAGCGAATATGTAACTTGGTTACTAGTGCCATAATCTCGAGGAGTAAAGAAGTGTCCAGGCCAGGGTGCATAACCATAATCGTGGCTGTTGTACTTGTTCTTCAATCGTTTCGCGCTATCAACGAGCTTCTGCAGTCCACCCGGACATGTCGATTTCACTTCGGGACCCATTAATGCTGGAATCGTACCTTTAACTACCCACGGGATGTTCGGACGCTCCTCCGTTTCGTCGACAAAAACTATCAGCTTAAGACCTGTACTCGTCTCGCTCGAAGAAGCAAAATAACCGTTGATCATGTAAAAAGTGCCCTCGTCGTTGGCATTCTGCTGAACATTCACAAGTAAACCAACGTGCGGACCCGCTATTATCACGTTCGCATAATCCAATCCGGACGGGTCAATGCGGCTGAAGGGATTGCCGTCCACATAGTTGTAAGGATTGCTTCTTTCAACGGCTGGATCCCTGCTAAGCCAAACAGCGAGCACAGGATTGTATATCCGATTTGCGGTGAGATCTAATCCACTTCTAGAATGAAAGTAGTAGCCGGCATAGCGATAATCACCTGGAACCAACTCCAAGGAAGAACTCTGGTTTCCGAATGCATCGAAATCGTAAAGTGCCTTGATCGAACCAGTGGAGTCTGTAATGATTCGTACAGAACCAAGGTGGTCCTTTCCATAAAAATAGGACGCTCCGCCGATGATCTCTCCACGTTTGAAGAACATTTTTGTCACATTGCCGCTGCCATCCCTCTCTTCCGAGTTTAGGAATTGTTTGGTGCTAGTTAGAGCGCCGCTTACATACTCAAGGATCTTGGCGTATGCGCTATCTGGGGTGTAGCTAATATCAGTGTGATTTCCAGATCCGGGGTAATCAATCTAAAGCGACTTTTTTTATCGGCAAGATTTAATGTGCGGCCGACATGTTGATCGATAGCTGATTTCGGCGAACGGCAGATAACTCTAAAAGTACGATGCCTACCCTTGTGTAGGACAAGTGTAGGCACCGGTACAAATCGCTTGCTTAAGCTGTGTCACCGTATATGGTGTTGCATGAAGATTGCCGAAAAAACTTTGCGAGCGAAAATTGATCAATCAAGAAAAAGGAAAGTATCAAAATATTTCATTCTGATCAATTCCAAGAAGCTTCACAAAATGATCGGAAATTCGATCCATGTACACTCGTAGTCTCTCGACATTCACAACTATGTAACCGCTAGTTACGTCCTGGCGTGAGACATGGTTGGCTAGTTTCTTGAGAGCATAGTGCGGAACTTCAAGTATCTCGGCCGTCGTCAAAAACGTCCGGCGCAAATCATGCAAGGTGAATTTGCAACCGCATCTTTCTCCAATTCGGCTGTACACCAGATCCGAATCTACCATGTGCATTCTAAAACCGCGACCGGGAAAAACATATTCAGAATCTTTTGTCTTTGTTTTTCGTTGTGTCAGCAATGCATGAAGAAAATCGGTCAAAGGCAAACGATGCTCATGGTGATTCTTCGCTATCTCAGATCTAATGGTCAGAACTTTTCCTTCAAGATCAACATCTTCCCATTTGAGCGTTGCGGCTTCTGTTCGTCTCAAACCAGTGAACAAGAGAAAGAGAAGATAGTCTCGTACTTTCTTGTCTCTGACTGAAATGACTTCTTGATACCAACTTGGCAGTTTGTGATCTGGTATCACAGTTTGCCTACGAGGAATTACATGCCATGCTCTGATTTGTGAAAGTCGATCAACCGGATTTTTCTGAATGATCGGTTTGCCGTCGATCTCGTATTTGTTCATCGCAAAATTGATGAGGGTGCAGAGACATTCCATTGCGATATTAGCTTGCGCTTTTCCAGATGTTCCCATTCGCGTCGGTCTGGTCAATTCACGATGCCGCGTTTCAACCATCTCCTTCGTGATACTTACTATGGGTAATGGAAGCCAGTCTCCAAGACATCGTCGCGGGACGCTTCTAAACGTTCTGATTGAATTTGGTCTGAGCGTCCGAGAAGCAAGATAATCTTCGAGCACTTCACCCAAAGTGATCTGAGATAATTTTTCTTTTGCTTCCTCGACTCGTGGATCACGACCTCTCGTCATGGTGGCTAAAAGCTTTTTTGCTTCCTCACGGGCGGTATCAGGATCAAACCTTCCGTGAGGACCGATGGTGATTCTTTTGTTGACACCATTCACACGGCACTCGACGATGTAGGACATCGAACCGCGCGTTACTCTCAATCCAAAACCGATCAACTCGTCATCGCGATAAATGACTTGACCGTTATCCGGACGTCGAATTTTTCTGTCTATGAATTTTTGACTGATTCTTGGCATAGGCGCCTCAATAGAATTTTGGGGTAGCAGAAAAGTGACGTGTAGGCGCTATGTAGGCCTCGGTACATGGGTTTTTCGCGCGCCAGCACGCACATGCAGCCATGCCGGAATTGCGGCAAAGCGGGTTCCTGGGGTCAAGGCTGGCTCCGTAGGAGCGACCCCGAAGGGGTTGCCTTGACGCGAGGGCTTTGCCGCTTGGCTCGTGCCGGGCATGAAGCGCTGGCGCGTTCAGAAATCAATGTTTTTCAGATAGGCCTGGTGAAGTGACCTGGAACTGATCAAAAAAACGTCTGAAGGAGAAATAAAGGGTTCTGATTATTTGTTTTGCTCGTAGAGAAATGCGAAAGGCGGATAAGAAATCTTAGAAACGAGAAAAAGGCGGGTAAGATGTTCGTCCGTTTTTTCGTTCTCTCAGCATATCACGGAGAACCGCAGCACAAGCGGCGCAACATGCCATTGACACTCATTCATTAGCATTGATTTGGTTTCACCCATGTAGGCAGATTGCTACCAAATGCGGTGAAGGAACAACATTATTTCTTCAGCTTTGCGCAGCTTCCTCGCTTCGGAAATTCCTCAAACGATAATGAAACCAGCATCCGAAAGTAAGCATCAAAGGAAACTCAACAGCATCAAAGCGACATATCGAAACGCTGCAATATCGGCAGAAGGCCGGGAAGTGATTCGCTCTATTTCTACCTGCTCGGCAGTTTCTTCGGCTGAACAAGCAGATCGGCATACGATTTTTTCAAACGAATTGCGATTTTTGCCAACTGGTTGCATACTCGGGCGAAGTGAATCACCTGTTTTTCAAAAACGAATTGCGATAAAGCCATGCCACCAAAGCGATTCCGGCGAAACGAATCACCTGCTTTATCCTGCTACACACGAGTGTGTCGACCTAAGTGCATGAAACAACACTCTTCTGAAGTCTATTGGACGGCAGAAGAAACGACTAACTTTGATTGGTTTCGTCATGCCTAAAAACCGTCAGTGTATTAGTGTTCTGGCAATCGGGCCCTCAATTGTAAAATGTTAGCCTGTAAAGCTACGTGGGGTCCATAGTTACAGAAGATTGGCACGTGCAGCGTAATCCGGTTCATGCACTACTGGACTTAGGAAAACCTCTGTGCCGTCGGAGATTCTGGTAATGTCGGTAGTATGAGTGGCGCGATTTGCAACAGGGCACGACCTATTGTGGCACTCTCTCCTCAGAAGAGTAGTTCGGTGGGACACGAATTGACGGCATAGCGGAGCAAAACCCGATATAATGGGATCAATTTCAAACTGTCCACTTTGAGCCTATGCAAATATTCTCTTTGAAAAAGCTACCAGGGCACCATCTGTTTTTCAGTGTGGCAGGATTAGGAATTGGGCTGGTTTTGGCGTTAGCAATCGCCTGGTGGAAGTCAGCCTGGTTTAGTCTGTTCTATGATTCTAATCCAGTCTTCTCTCCGGACCTTGACCAAATAAGGCATTATCACTCGCTAGCTAAGCAAGGCGGGCAGCTCCTATTTGCTCAGGTTTTTCTTTCGCAGGTTGTTCCATGTATGATTTTTTGTGCAATTTGCGCACCTATTTGGATGTATGCAAACTTGCGAATTCGAGCGTGTAAGAAGACAATTTGGGTCCTATTTTACAGTGCGTCAGCCTTAGCTGTTCTACTACTGTTAAAGCGCCTGAGCACTTGACGGTCAATGGTTCGAAGCATTGCTTTTTTGCGTTATTTCGATTTTTCTCAATTCTCAATGTAATGCTCGATTGATTCGCTGACTCACAATTTAATAAATTAGCGAAGCCATGGAAAGTAAAACGGCGCTGCTTCAAAGCCACTCCACGAAACGCGTGACCGCTTCAAAGCCAATCCAAGGGCTTGGTTGCTTGTCCACGAAGCTGCGTCGGGAACCATTCGGTACGGCAAATTACTTGCATCCAGATGCGAACTGACCTCCCTGGCAGCATCTAATATTTTCTGTACGTCATTCTTGTTCGTAGTTATATTGCTTCCCCAAACAAAGCTTCCATTTGCTTCTAGTTGTCGTACGGCTTCCTCCCGGCTGGAAAACGCAGGAGAAATTAGCAGACTTACCATGGCACCGCTTGCTGTGTTTTTCCAGGCTCCGTTGACTGTGTACCACTTATCACACTGATTTATCAGGAGACCGGCATGTGCCAATAAGTTCAATCCCGGCGGGAGTATTCCGTAGCTTAACTTCCAAAAAGCTGTTCCAACAGGAAAAACGGTAAACTGAACAGAATCCAGTCCATTTGGATCGAAGAAAATAGAAGGAGAATTTGACGCGTATGCATATGGATTTGCACCAGCGCCTTCTCCACTTGGATCTCTACTCAGCCATGTTCCAAGGTTTGCACTGTACTGCCGTGCTGGAGTCAGATAGAGCCCACTTGAGGCATGTACATACATTCCTGCATACTGAAAGTCAGCGTCCACTGAGCCTTGGATTTTTGTTGTTCTCCCATATAGATCGTAACCATATCGTGCCTGGATAGTCCCAGCTGAGTCAGCTATTTCGTGCACAGATCCAAGGTGATCTCTAATGAAGAAGTAGGAGGCGCCTGAAATTATTTCTCCGTGTTTGAAAAACTGCCTGGTCACAGAGCCTGCCGAATCTCGTTCTTCGTCGCCAACAAGCTGTTTTGTACTCGTAACCGAGCCATTTCTGGTTTCAACAATTTTGACGCAAACTCCTAGCGGACCAAACATGAAACTCGAATAATTATTCGTTCCGGGGTAATCAATCTGTCTTTTCTTCGCTGTACTGCCAATGGTGCTAAAAGAAAGTTGGCGCTTGGCTTTCCGGCGTCAACTTTCCTTTGTTCAAAAAATTCTTGTATTGCCATTGTATGCAGGTACGGAAAACCGGCTATTCATCAGAATCGCATTTATCTTCGTTTTTCAGATTGAACATTCTTACAAACTCATTCGTGATCATTTGCATTGGTTCTCGAAGTCTTTCCACATCAACTACAACATAACCGAATGTCGTGTCATTTTTTCCAGAATGATTTGCTAATTTTTTCAGCACCACATATGAGAGTGACAATCGTTCCGCAACTGTCAAAAACGTTCGGCGAAGATCGTGAAGTATGAACGGGCAGTTCGCCTTTGCTCCAACTCCCTTGATGACTTGATCGGAATCAACCATGGGACGCTTTCCTCCACGTCCAGGAAAAACAAACTCGCAATCACCTCTAGCAAGATAACGGCGGTGAAGCAAGTCGAATAGAAAATCGCTCAAGGGCAAACGATGCTCGGTTCCGTTTTTTGCTATCTCCGCCCTTATCGTCAAAACTTTCGACTCAAAGTCGATGTCCTCCCATCGGAGCGTAGCGCCTTCAGTCTTGCGCAATCCTGTTAATATGAGCAGGAGCAGGTAGTCTCGAATGGTTGGGAAACGCACTGAAATCACTGCGTCGTACCATGCAGCGAGTTTGTGATCTGGAACTATAGTTTGCCTTCTTCGCTTTGGATACCAGCGTCGATTGTTCGAAAGTCTCTTTACCGGATTAACCAAGATGATCGGTTTTCCATCTATCTCGTAATTCGCGGCTGCGAAATTTAGCAAGGTGCCAAGCATGTGCATTACAGTATTTGCCTGCGCCTCACCGGTGGTGCCTTGCTGTGTTGTCCTTCGCAGACTCATATGGCGCTGCTCAACCATCTCCCTGGTGATTGCTGCTACTGGCTTGTCCAGCCAGTCACCAAGACAGCGAGGGACCATGTTTCGATATCCGCGCACAGAGTTTGGCTTAAGATTGCGAACCTGCAGAAAGTGATCGAGGACTTCCTTGAGGGTTGCTCCTCGTATTTTTTTCTTCGCTTTTTCGGCCGTCGGATCTTTGCCGGCGGCCATAGTCGCGATCACTTTTTTTGCTTTCTTCCTTGCGTCGGTCGGAGTCAATTGCCATTCTTTCCCGAGAGTGACTCTGCGAAACGAACCATTCACTCTACCTTCAACTATGTAGCTCATGCTCTTGGGAGTCACGCGCAAGCCCAAACCCGGCAAGGCCGAATCGCGATAAATTGCTTGCCCTTTCTCCGGCGGCTTGATGTTTGAAATGAACAATTTGGTCAATTTTGGCATGGTTGCTGCCTTTCAATTTTGGGGTAGTCAAAAAAGTTGTGTATGCAACTTGTATGCGTTTCGCGAAAACTCTCATCTTCCGAAACGGTTATTTGATGGGCGTTTCTGGACTTTGATCTGAATAGAAGATCTCGCGACAGCACGCGCATGCCCTCATGCCGGAATTGCGGCAAAGCGGGCTCCTGGCGTCAAGGCTGGCTCCGAAGGAGCCACCCCGAAGGGGTTGCCTTGATGCGAGGGCTTTGCCGCTTGGCTCGTGCCGGGCATGAAGCGCTGGCGCGCTCAGAAATCAATTTTTTTCAGCTAGGCCTGGTGAAGTGACCTTAGCCACTTCAAAAAACGTTTACGAGGAAATTGCAGAGGTCGTCATAGGCGTTCTCCTTTTTTGGATCCGTATAGGTAAATACGAATCTGCTGAGCAAAAAGTTCAAAAATTAGGTGATTGAATGGAAAAGAGAGTCCGCTTGAGAACGGATGAAAAAAATGAAACGAGAAAATAGGCGGGTAAAATCGTCTGACGTTTTTCATTGCTTCCAGCATATCACGGTAGCCCGCATAGCCAGCGGCTCTACAAGTGCTTGATGCATCTCCATTATGCTTGAGTTGCTTTTACGAATGTATACAGATCTCTACCAAAAACAGTAACGCAGCAATATCATTTCTTCAGGTTTGTCGCTGCTTTCCAGCATCGACACTTCCTCAAACTGAAGTGAAACGAGCATTCAAAAGTAAGCATGAACGGCAATTCAACAGCATCAAGGCGCCATATCGAAAGGCAGCAATGTCCGAAAAAAATCCATAAGTGAATCGCCAGTATTCGCATGTGCCGGATTCTGCTCCAGCCAAACGAACAGATCTGCGTGCTTCTTTTTCAAACGAATTGCAAAATTTGCCACCAGCGTAATGATTGGGGCCAAGTGATTCACCTGACTTTCAAAAACGAATTGCACTAAAGCCATGCCACCACTGCGATTCCGGCAAAACGAATCACCTGTGTTATCCTGCTACACACAAGTGTGATGACCTGCGTGGGTAAAAAGTGCAGGCAATAGTAAGCATCAACGATTGTTGAGGCTCATGAATGCGTCTGCTTCGGAAAGCGGTTGGCGTGAAAATGAATTTGAGCGGGCACCGCGAAAAACGCCGATAGGACGCGATAAAGGTGACCAACATGAACAATTTCAATTAGAAGTGACTATTTGCGCTCTTCAAAGTTAAAGTCGTCAAATGAACCAAAGAAGCTGAAAAATCCAGACTCTCCTTCATATATGGCTGCCGATGTCGGGACTATCACGATGACGCACTTGGCAGGCGAGTTTACAGAAATCTTCGAATCTTTCTGCAACTTGAAGCTGAACTCCAGTCGGCCCTGATTCTGAATAGACTTGACCGGCGGTCCTGGACTTGCAATCGACGAGCGTTCAACAGCTGTCCCTTTTTCATCAACAATTGAAATCGAAATCTTGTCGTTACTTTCATCGACATTCTTGGTTGGCCATTGCCAAAAATACCAAATTGAATATGTATCCGGATTCAATTGGAGAGTGTAGGTTCCAGGCATGAGGAGTTTGCGAACACCCGCCTGCTTTTGCGCCAGGTAGAAACAAGAAACCAGTGCTACCGAGACCACCGCAATAGTAACAGTTGCAACAACAATTTTTCCTTTGTGTTTCATTGCGATGTGCGCTCACCTCGAATTACGCTTCAGGGGGTTGTTACTTCCGTATAATTCATGTATCCGGGGGTAGGTCCAACGTCTGGCTTTGGAGGAGAGATGCCTGCTCTCATTAAGAGCGAATACAAAGCTGTGTTGCTATTGGCACCATCGAACGGGCGATAAACACCCTTCCATGGAAAGGAAAGTGATCTTTTCGCATTTTCGATTCTAGCTTTCATGTCATTTATAGTTTTATCACAACCAGCTCGAACCACTTGATGGGTTCCCATTTGAAACACCTGAGGCGGTTTCTCAATCATTGTGAGACTTGTGTTTTTAAACAAGATTTGACCGCTCCAACTTCCAACTACATTCTTGTCGTCGTCTACAAGGAATAGATCTCCGTGAAAGTACTGTGTATTCCAAACTTTGGTCCAAACTATTTCCAGAGACCACAGTCCTAGAGGATCAAGCGCAGACAACGGATTATTGTCAGCGTATGAGTACAGGTTTGTTGCGGCACTCTCACCAATCAGATCGCGGTTAAGCCATCGACCCAGCTTCGTCTCGTACTGTCTAAAGAGTGTGAGCAGCAATCCGCTACGTGCATGAGAGTAATAGCCTGCGTAGTCGAAATCGGAGCTAACTGCTTGGATTAGTGTCGTACGTCTGCCCAATGGGTCAAACAGTGAGATTTGTACGTCATTACCGCTGTTGTCTACCAGCTCTCGCACTGATCCAAGATGATCCTTACAATAAAAATACTTTGTGCCTGAGTTGTCCTGTCCACGCGTGAAAAACCTTTTCGTCAGTGAACCCGAGCCATCACGTTCTTCAACACGTTTGTTACACGACCAAATAAACTGCTTGGTACTTGATGTGCTTCCCCCAACAACCTCCACCAATTTTACGCATTGACCAGAATAATCAAATGTAAATTCCGTACGATTTCCTGATCCCGGGTAATCAATCTCAACTAGGCGGTTCGCCGCGTCCCATTTATAGGTATTCGTGCCGTCGGACGTCATGTTGCCGTTGAGGTCAAAGGAGAGAGTTTGGCTGGATGGCGCATTGACTTGGTTTTGGTGGAGATCGGTTTTTGTGTTGTTGGCGCCATCAGTCGCAGATACGGCAGCAGTGCTGGTACCTGATGGAAGCAACGGATTGGCTGAGAAGTTCGTAGACCAGGCCAGCTCTGCGTTGGCGGTATTTGTGGCGGTAACGCCTAGCGTTTGGAGATTTGTGTTCGAATTGATTGCCGAAGCAAGACCTGCAGCGATTGTGACCAAATTGTCGCCGGAGAGGACTGTGTATGAAGAGTTGGAGGACCCTCCACCCAACGAGGCATTTGTCGTCGTGATCGTGAGTACGTCGCCGGTAGTCTTCGTCCCGCCGATTACAGCGACCGTATTGCCCTGAGAATTGAAGCCAAGCGTGATTGTTTCGGTAGCGCCTCCGCTTGAAGAGCTTGAGTAGGTTGTGCCGCTCTTTGTTATGGTGACGACAGCGGATGCTGAGCTTGCTGTCATTCCTATCGATGCAAGATTGCTGTTTCCATTTATCGATGCTGCAAGAGCAGAGGCTATGCTTGAAGTCGTGTCTCCCGATTGCACAGTCCTGCTTGCCGTTTGGCCGCCACCAGGAAGACTGGTATTCTCGATGGTGAGTACAACCACATCTCCTACTGTGGCAGTTCCTCCGACAGTGGCGGAAGTACTGCCGTTCGAATTCGCCCCCAGGGTGAGGGTTTCTGTCGGTTTACCGACAATCGAATATGAATATGTGGACGAGTACTTGTAGAAGTCTCCAGGCTGTGCCTGCACAGTGAGAATGTTGCTTGAAGCGAAGCCAGTAAAGCTTGCGGCATATAAATATGGATTGGCGGCTATGGCAGTCGCGAGACCAAAAGCAATGCTATAGAAAGAGTCGCCAGATTTAACCGCATACGAGACAGTCTGTTGTCCGCCAGGAAGTAATGGATTCCTGATTGTCACATTGACCACATCACCAGGAGTTGCCGTGCCACCAAAAGTCAGGGAGGTCTGTCCATTTTCTCTCTGAGTTGACGCGTCAATGGTTATTGTTTCCAGCGGCACGCCCGTCAGCGAGGAAGAAAACCTTGTCGCATTGGGTGCTGCAGCGGAAATTGTAATCGCCTGCGAGGCAACGGCGGCTGACTCAACCGCCTTGTTGGTGGACCCTGCAAATCTGGTAGCGCCACCTGCCGAAACGTTCAAGACTTGATTTACATTGTTGTGTGCCGCTTGGGTGACGCCAATACCCTTTGAGAGGGAAATAGTTTCTGTCGCGCCCGAGCTTATCGATTGAGAATAGCTAGTGGAATGAATCGACGTTGACTTAATGTTGACCACTGTGGCGACTGAGCTTGCCGTCACTCCAACAGCTGAAAGCGCAGAATCAGCATTGATGGCAGTGGCGATGCCTGCTGCAATCGAGGTCAAATTATCACCCGAAAGCACCGTGTAATTTACCGCCTTGCTGCCGCCGGAAAGACCACTGTCGAGTACTGTTATCGTGAGAACATCGCTCGTTGTTTTTGTGCCTGCTATTACCGCGGTCTGAGGGCCATTTGGATTGATGCCCGGGGTAATGGTTTCGGTCGCGCCCGCGCTGCGGGCTGTGGTGTATGTGGTCGTGTATACGGAAACTGAGCTTACGGTGAGAAGCGTGCCGGAAGAGGATGCCGAGACGCCTACCGCCTGAAGCTGACTATCGCCATTTATTGCCGAGGTAAGGGCTGTGGTGATTGAGGTGAGCGAATCTCCGGAAAGTGCGGTGTAAGAAATTGCCCGTTTGCCACCTGTCAATCCCTGGTCGTAAACATTGACGGTAAGAACGTTGCCTGTTGTTTTGCTGCCGCCGATGACAATCGTCTCAGAGCCATTCATGTTCATCGCCAGCGAGACTTTCTCTGTCGCGCCCGAACTCAGCGATCCTTTATATGTGGTGAGGTTGGTGGAAAGAGATTTGATATTGACAGTGGTGGAAGCTGACGTCGCTGTAATTCCAGCGGAGGACAACGCCGTGTCCGCATTAACGGCAGAGGCCAGACCGGTGGCAATATCTGTCAGCGTATTGCCAGAGGCGGCTGTGTAAGAGACAGCCTTGCTGCCGCCTGAAAGTACAGAGTCATAGACGGTGAGCGTCACTATGTCGCCAGTTGTGACCGTGCCTGAGATAGTCAGATTCTGAATGGCATTCTTGCTGACTCCCAATGTGATCGTTTCTGTTGCGCCACCGCTTGTCGATTGCGAGTATGTGGTGACACCAGCAGAAACTGATTTGATGGAAAGAACAGTGGAGCTGGCAATGGCATTGACACCGATTGATTGCATGTCCGTGTCGGCGGAGATTGCCGCAGCAAGCTGAGCGGCAATAGTCGACAATGTGTCACCGCTCTGCGCGACATAATTAATTGCTTTCTGTCCTCCAGAAAGTGCTTCGTTCTTCACCGTGATTGTGAGTGTATCGCCTGTCGTTTTTGTTCCGCCGATGCGAGCGGTTTCTACCGTGACGGTTTGCACGCCGGTGCGATTGGAAGCAGGATCATATCCATAAAAGTATTGATTGGAATAGGGCGCCGACGCTGAACCATCTCCAGCAACGCTGGCTGTCAATTGACTGACTTTGTCATAGCCGATGCTGGAAACTTGTGGGGTCAGCGTGGCATTTTGTTGCGCCCAACGAATGATCTCTCCTCCTGGATTGTGCGCGTAATTGAATTGCGAGCGAGGCGCTCCGCTAGGCGCAAAGTGGCTGATGCCGCGAAGACGGCTGTCATTATCATTGCCGTACCAATCGAAAACGGTCGACTGACCATTCGGGTAAGCAACCGATGCGAGGCGTCTCACGCCTTTTGAAGAACCGGAGGTATCGTCGACATACGTGTAATTGAAGGTCCCCAGCGCATTTGTCTCGGACGTTACGCGGCTGATTGCATCGAAACTCCAGCTCGATGCATTCGCTGTTGAGTTGATGTCGCGATTCGTCACTCTCCCTAACGCATCGTAAACGAAGGTGATGTCCGAATTTGGAATCACATCATTGTGAATAAGTTGAAGGGCACCACCACCGGTGATTGGCGTGCCAGCCGGATTGGTGATGTAGTTATTGTATGTGTAAGAAGTGCTTCCCCAGTCACTTTGAACGCTTGAAACACGATTGAATTTTTGGTCGTAAAATGTCGTGACGGTCGATGTTGGATGAACGGCATTGATAAATTCAGTCTGGAAAGGCGAGTCGTCCGGGAAATATGTGAAAGATGTGGTTTGGCTCATCGCGTCGGTTTTCGACACGAGCCTTCCTGAAATCGAATCGTACTCGAATTTCACCTGCGTTCCATCGGCATATGTTTTTTCAAGAGTCCGTCCACGAACATCATGGTGCCAGGATGTTTTTTGTCCCTTTGGATCGATGAGCGCTGCCAATGCACCGCATGTGCACCACTCAAACCGAGTTTTTCTTCCTTCGGAATCAATCGTGTTATCGACACGACCCATATTGTCGTACGCGCTCTGCGTCCAACGCCCGAGCCGATCCTTGGTCATGACTGCATCGAGTTTATCGTAAACAATTTTGGTCGTCGTTCCATCAGGATAGAGAGTCTCGGTCGGTCTATTGAGATTGTCGTATGAAAAAGTTAGGGTATATCCCTCAGAATCCGTTGTCTGATAGACTCTTCCGACGCTATCGTATGAAATTGTCGAGACGTCCGCGCTACCTGAAAGCGGCCCGTTGATGCTAGTCAAATAATTTCCGGTGTATGTGTTCGTTGTTACATTCGAATTTGCATCCGTCGTCGTCAACAGCTGCCCCTGAGAATTGTAAGTGAAGACAGTCTGCTGGCCGGAGCCGTCCTTATGCTTGGTGACTTGATGCGCACCGTTGTATTCGAAATAATCGATCAAGAAGTTGTCCGTGCCTTGCACTTCACGAACTTCAAGCAAATCGATCTTGTTGGTATCATAAACGTATTTGAAGGTTCGTCCAATCGAATCAACGCTCCTGGTCATCAGTCCGTATTCGTTGTACTCGCGACTGTTCATCTGCATCGTTGCATTTTTGAGATAATCGATCGCTAACTTGGCATTAACAGATTGAACCAGCGATAGCTGAAAGAGATTAATTTGCAGTCCCGTGATGTTTATCGCAGTTCCTGTTGCTGTCGCGCTCACTTGATTCGAGATCATTGTGGTATCGGCAGTGATTGCGGCGGCAAGTCCAGTAGCCACATTCGCGAGCGAATCTCCAGACTGAATCGTGTATCCGATGAAAGTCCAGCCGCCGCTTATTTGGAACCAAGTTCCAACTACTTGCCCTGCAATGGCAGAACCGCTGACAGTTATTTGAGCAAGTTGCTTGGATGCCGGCGTCAAAGTTATGGTTTCTGTCGCACCACCGCTGGTTGCCTTCGTGTACGTCGTCGTGGTTGTTGATTTCGAAGTGAGTCCTATTGTTGTCTGGGTCGCTGCAGCCCTTATACCCACTGGTTTCAAATTGGCATTTGCATTTATTGCAGCGGCAAGACCGGCCGTGATTGATTTTAGAGTATCTCCACTTTGGACGACGTAGTTGACGGCTTCGCCATACCAGGGCAGAAGCGCGTCGAAGACCGTTATCGTAACGGTATCCCCCGTGGTTTTCGTGCCGCCAAGGGTGGCGAGAACAACTTGATTGCCCAAGGAACGATAAACATTGACCGGACTGTTACTTGAGCCGGTGTAATCAGTCGCAATTTGTCCTGGATAAAGATAGTATCTTGGATTTTCCAAAGGCAGTTGAACGTAATTTAGAACCGGCTGCAAAAGATTGGTCCCAGCGTCATAACACCACTTTCTCACCTTGCAGTGAGTGTAATCATGATTCGCAGGATCATTCGGATAGAGCTTTGTAGCATTGCGGCCCCAGTAGAAGGTTTTATTTATATGCGGGATCCAGCTTTCAACTGCTGCGCTTGTCCCATCCGGGTAAATGGTTCTGAGTCCACGAGGCGTGTATCCAACCGAGTTCGTGGGTGAGTAATTCTGGAAATGCGTCGTTCCGTACGGTGTGGTCATCGCGCTGATAAATGACGACGCAGGGTCATAGACAAATTCGCTGCGCATTCCGATGGCATCTGTGATCGCAAGCAAGTTCGTATTGGTCGAATCGTACTGAAATTGGGCTGTCCTCGAAAACGGATCGGTTATGGTGGCAACTTTGTAAAAACCGGAATTCCCAGAAGTATTTGAAACATAAGAAAATGTAGTTACCTGGCTCAGCGAATCTGTAATCGTCGTAATGCGAAAATCTGAGTCATATTGAATGAGTGCCGAATTACCACACGGATCCTTCCACTCAGTCATAAATATTCTAGGAGGTGAACTCGTGTCGGCTTGTGAGTAAATTGCTTCCCATCCATTGATGGAAGTGGTTTTGTAAACGCCTACCCCTAGATTTACCATGGTGTCATGGCTCAAGAAATCCGGAGGATATAATCCTGTCACTGGATCAGGCGTATAGACTTCCGATCCACCAGAAGGGCGACGCAGAGTAATCACATTGGTTACTGGATTTATTGTAAGGTACGAAACCCAGCGACTTGTCCAATTTGGACCAAAATTGGTAAATGTGAAGGTTGATGGTTGATTTGTCTCAAGCCAAGCATAGTTTAGGTGAATATCGATGGGAGGACCGATTGGAGGAGAATATGAAAGAGGAGTGTCCGAAATGTTGAGTGTGCACTCCTCGCTACGATCTCCCGCAGAAGGCATCCCACAATTTTCCACAATACAGGGGCATTCCCCATTTTTCCAGTTAGGAGGTTCAGGGCCGTTTCCACAATCTCTGTTAATGCAGGTGGCCTCATCATCATCTTCGTTTCCGCGCTGCTCATATAGCTTTTCAGATGGTAAGGGAGATCCGGAAGGTCCAAAATCTGGAGACGCTGGTCCCGAAAGGTGCCAGGGACAGTTTCCGTTGTAGCCGGTCGCGCCTCCCTTGCCCCATACTTTTTCCGCATCTTCCTTCGAAACTGAACTCCAGCCTGTTGGCAGAGAGCCGCTTGGTATTAGAGAATATCCGTTAGTTTCAGCATCCAGCGCTTTAGCAGTAAGCCAGGTTTGTCCTTCGCTTCCAAAGGTAGGATCCTTCACCTGATACAGTCCGTTCTTTTCGGAGGTGATCGCTGCGAAGTGATCTAGTTTCCAATGAAAAATGCTTGGCACCACAAAGGCAGCGCCTGGTGCGCGTTTAGCAAGTTGCATCTTCAATCCAACTTTTGCAGCAATTTCACTGACTTGCAATAAATTAGTTCCGTTGGATGTTGATGTTGCCTTTTCGACCTCATCACTTCGCCTAGCATTTTTCTCATTACGATGAAGAATGCTGTCTACGGCGAAGGGTCCGCATTTAAATGCTTCTGAGGGCTTTTCCTTCATGCGCTTCAGACCTTCACGCGCCGACTTCACTCGCTCTTCGTTTGATCCCAAAATTGGGCGTTTTACTATTTCGGCAAAGTATTTATCCAGCTCAGCCATTCTTCCGACGCGCGCATCCAAGAGAAGGGCTTCAGAAATTGCTGCATCGGCAACATCTCTTTGCAGTCTTGCAGTTTCTCGTTTGGACAGCTCCCACGATGATTTCCAAAGATTCAAGGCGTCACTCAGGTAGCCATTATTGAAACGATTCCTACCCATGTTTAGCTCAACAGAGGCGCGCCAGCGAGAGTTTGGAAACGACGAGATAAATTTAGTGAAGTCGGAAACATCATCCCCTTTCGGTTTAGATTTGAATGCAGCAATCGCAGCAGAAAGGGCAAGATTTTCTCCAGCATCAGGCGCGGTGCTCATTGGAATCAATGGCTCAGAAAATACTCGTGCGGTGGTGATCTCTAAATCAGTCGGATTCGCCGAAAGAGGACGTGAGATATTGACCGGCACAAGCCGGTGTGGACCTTTTCTGATGTTCGCTGATGTCTTCGGAGCTGCTGCTTTTGCTCTCACTTTTATCGATGTAGCGTTGGCTCCTACTGAGGGCAACGGCGTCGACGACATTGTAAGCAGAAACGACATGAAGCAAAATACTGCCTTGCGCGCAAATTGCTTCGGAACTATTTCTGTTTTACCTTTTCTTGCAGTGTGGTTTTTCATGCAATGAGTTCTCTGTAATTTTCACTAAGGAATTGCAGTAGCCGGCAACTTCAACTGGATGTCCAGCTGGGTAGGATCCCCTGCGTCAGGCGCAGGCCACTCCGTCGAGCTTAATGTGTACGTTGCCGTGGATACACCGCTCTGAACCCCTTTCAATACAGAGATTGCTTTTACCGTCTGGCTGTAGTAGACATTGAGAGGGGCAGCGTAAACGGGGCTGCTGGTTGTTGGCGTAGAACCATCCGTGGTGTAATGAGTTGTCGAACCGGCCGGGGAATAAATTGCCACTTGTGTAGGGCCGGATAAGGTTCCTGTTGCAACGCTAATTGTTGGTGCAGGAGAGGTAATTGCTGTAAGCAGTTGGTATTTATTTATGAGCGCTGCTTCAATTGCACTTCTTTCCAGTGTCGTGACTGCGCGGTTGTACACAAGCACCTCCGCGATCGAACCATTGAAATAGTTACCTCCAGCGCTTCCCTGTCCGAGATAATTGCTCGATCTCAGAACACTGGTGATGCTGTTCATCGATGTCGACTGAGCGCCTTGCAACGCATTCGTAAGAATCGTCGCTGTCGTAGAACCATCGTGGACTGCTTCTAAAAGTTGAAACTGACCCAGGGTGATTGCACTGGAAGATGTGACAGAACTTGGAGTCGAACCACTGTAAACGTAGAGCGAAGCTCCAGTGTTGGTTGGTTCCTGGATATTGATATTGTCGCTGGTGGCACCATTTCCAAGATCGATCATCCTGGCACCTGCAGAGACTGCTGATGGTTTCACGACCAGGAAGATGCTGGCGCCGGACACGAAGGATGAAAAACCTGAAGGGATTGACAGATATTGAGACGAACCGTTGAAGGATACTGCGGGAAGCTCATTGATGGATGATGTTGAGTATCCCGGGCGATTTGATGAATTGGATTGAACTGCGTGATTTCCATTACCCGATCTGTCCGACCATTGACTGACATTGCCGCTCGACAGCACCACACCATCATTAGCCATCAACCAAAGTTGAAGACCGCTACGAGGGATGCCTAAGGTGTTTGGCTCAAGCTGATATGTCGCAGATGCAGAACTATTGTTGAAGTATGGCTTGACTGCAATTGCATTTAGGACTGATGTTGCGGTTACTTGCAGCGTCTCACCGTTATACCAGGGATAGCTGGTAGCATTTGGCGTTGTTCCGTCGAGCGAGTAGTAGATCGTTGCTCCCTGGCTTTGCGACATTGTGAACGAAAGAGGTGGTGCAAAGACCCCGCCTTGCGGGGAAAATACCGGCGCATCTAATGTCGGAGTATTTCCAACGCCGAATTTACTCAGAAAGTAACTTTCAATACTGGCTCTTGTTGAGGCACTTACAATTGTCTTATAAAAGAGAATCTCGGCAATTTCTCCTTGAAAGAAGTTACCAGTCGCACTGGACATGCCGATAAAATTGCTGGAGCGTGAAACATTTCGAAGAGTCGATACCAAATTTGTCGCTTGCGCTTTTTGAACACCGTTGACATAAATCGTCCCGATGCCACTGCTGCTCGGCTCAAACGTTTGCTCGAGGACCTGATAGCTATTGACTGTGATTGCATTGCTTGCAGTTACAGAACTATTTGTCGTGTTGTTGTATGCAACCATGATTGTGTTTGTATTGTTGGTTTGAGCAGTCAAAGAATCCGCATTCGAGGTATTGCCAACGGTGATTGGCGTGCAGGTGCCTGATGTTGATGTCGGCTTAAGGACGATGAACAAACTTCCTCCAGCGGTTAGATCCGTAAAGTCCGTTGGCAATGAGAACCGATCATCGGTTCCGTCGAAGCTCACTGTAGGAAGAATCGAATTGTTCACTCCGCCGGCCACAAGCGTCGGTTTCTGTGAACCAGTGCTTTGAGTCCCATCATTCGCATTGCCCGACTGATCAGCCCATGTGCCTATTGCGCCGGAACTTTGAGTGATTCCGACGTCACTCCTGTACCAGGCTATGAGATCAGGCTCCAGTTGTGGTACCGATGTCATGTAACTGAAGTTAGAAAATGTGACTGAGTTCAACGTGCCCGAACTTGTGCTTGAGCTCGCAAATCCAGCGAGGTATGACTGAGGAAATAGGTTTGCTTGCGTCAGGCTGCCGACCAGGGTCCAAGAGACACCATCCGAGCTCTCCCAGCCGGAATAGACGTTTCCATTTCTTGTCAGACGCAAATACACTGGGACCGTTGCCGCCGATCCATTCACCGTCGTCGCGTTGCTTCCTCGCACCCGAGACGTGAACTTCACACCATTGCCTGAGGTCAAATAGATGGCGACTTCGGCTGCACCGTTAGAAGCATAGGAATCTCTCATTGCAAATCCGCCAAAGGATGACGCATTGGTTGATCCTAAAGCTGTTACTTTACCCTGCAACTCAATATTGCCACTCGTCGCAAGATTTGCAAACGCGAATGAGTCGACAGTGCCACTGCCATTAATGCCCGCACCAGCGCCTTGAAGCGTATATGTCGGTGGAGGGCCCGAGCCCGTTGAATAGCTGCCTGTCGCTCCTGTGCTTCCGATATCCTTTAAAGCAAACGTCTGAGCGCGCGCACCGTTCGTGGCGAAGGCGAATGTGAATACAAACATTGCCAGAAATAATGCTGATCTGCAATGGACAGACCAGGGTCGACTAGGTTCAGACAAATGAAAATAGATGGCGCGCAAAGACGCAACCAAACGCATCTGGTGTCATCCTCGGAATGGAATTTACTGAGACTCCAGCAGAAACCTGCCCGCGTAAACACGCGGACGAGACACCGATTAGTATATTCTTGCGTTGCGAAACGCTCTGTGTCCATCTCAACACAAGCTTTCACGGGAGTCAAGCACAAAATTGAAGACAAATCCTGAGCAAGATTTGTCGTAACTTGGTTTCGACGGAATAGTTGCGGATTTCGGCAATTGCATGATTACAGATTAGAAATTAATGACGGCAATAGCCAATGAATTTAATTGGAAATTTCATGTTTGGTCCGTTAGGGACGCACTGTAATCGGGAAAAAATGGTCTCAATAAAGAGACAGGCCAAGCACCTAAGTGCCCGGATAAACAACTAATATATCCCAATCGATTGAGAGACGAGACCCGATTCCCGGTAGTCCCGGCGCACATACATCTGCATGCAAGCGCGCCTAAAACTCATGTACCGCGGCCTACATAGTGCCTACATGGGATTTTCTTGTTACTCAAATCAATCGAGGTCTCTATGCCAAGAATCAGTCAAAAATTTATTGATAGAAAAATTCGACGCCCGGAAACCGGTCAAGTAATTTATCGTGATGCCGAATTGATCGGTTTTGGTTTGAGAGTAACGCGCGGCTCGATGTCTTACATCGTTGAGGGACGAGTGAATGGTATCAACAAGCGAATCACGATAGGCCCTCACGGAAGGTTTGATCCTAAGACTGCCCGTGAGGAAGCAAGAAAGCTGCTGGCCAACATGACCAGAGGTCGAGACCCACGAGAAGAACAGGCAAAGGAAAAGCTATGGCAAATCACTCTGGCGGATGTTCTCGAAGAGTATCTCATTTCACGAACACTCAGACCAAATTCAATCCGGAGCTTTAGAAACGTCCTACGAAGATGCCTTGGTGACTGGCTTCCCTTGCCTGTAGTCAAAATTACCAAGGAAATGGTTGAAACCAGGCACCGCGAACTAACCAAGCCAACGCGCTACGGTACGTCGGGAAAAGCGCAAGCTAACATAGCAATGGAACATCTTTGTACCGTGATCAATTTTGCGATGAATAGATACGAGATCGACGACAAACCGATAATTCAGAAAAATCCCGTTGATCGACTTTCGCAGATCAGAGCCTGGCATGTAATTCCACGAAGGCAAAGTCTGATACCAGACCACAAACTGCCTGATTGGTATCAAGTCGTAATCTCGCTTCGAGATGAAAAGGTCCGAGACTACCTTCTACTTCTTTTGTTTACAGGCTTGAGAAGAACAGAAGCAGCAACACTCAAGTGGAAGGATGTAGATCTTGAAGGGAAAGTCTTGACTATTCGATCAGAGATTGCGAAAAATCACCATGAACATCGTTTGCCTTTGACCGAATTTCTTCACGAATTACTTACGCAGAGAAGGAGCAAGACGCAAAATTCTGAATACGTTTTTCCAGGTCGAAGCAATGAAAAACACATGGTAGATTCCGACCATGTTTATCAAGGCATCTCAAAAACATGCGGATGCAAATTCACCCTCCATGATCTGCGAAGAACATTTCTGACGACGGCAGAGTTGGTGGAAGTCCCGCACTATGCACTCAAGAAATTGGCTAACCATGTCTCACGACAGGATGTTACGGGTGGATACATTGTTGTGAATGTTGAACGACTGCGTGTTTACATGGATAGAATCTCCAATCATTTCCTGCAGCTACTTGGAGCTGATCTGAATGACTTGCTATAGAAAAGTTTTCAATCAAACTTGATCAAGTTTCTCCATTCTTAAATTGATGAGAGAAGCAACATGTAATACCGTCACTGGTGCTTAGCTTTAGCACGTTAATTGTACCGATGCCTACACTTGGTATACATAAGTGCGGGCATCGCGATTGTCAGGCTCAACGATGTCCTCTAAATCCCGCTAAGCATCCAGCGTTTCGAAGTCCCAGCAAATTCACTCCGAAGCTGTTTCCATAGAGATTGATTACCCCGGATCGAACAATCGTACGGAATTTACATTTAATACAGCTGGACATATTGCAAAACTAGTTGAAATCGTAAACAACTCAATAACCAGCACCAGGCAGTTTCTGTGGACACAGAGCAGTCCGTTAGAGGAAAGAGACGCATCAAATGCTTTGGTAAGCCAATTCTTTGGTGCAGGTCAGAAAACTAGTGGGAGCCTTTATTTCTACTCGAAATCAGGAGGCTGCAACAATGTGATTGGCGTCTCTGACAATAGCGGCGCCGAGATTACTTCGCTTAGGTACACTCCTTACGGTAACTCAATCGTTCTTGCAGGCTCCTTCATACCCGACTTCGGATTCACAGGATATTTTCTTCACAAAAGAAGCGGCATGAATTTGACTCGGTTCCGAGCCTATAACCCAAATTTGGGGCGTTGGCTGACGAGGGATCCATCAGATAGCCCCTCATCCAGTAATCTTTATGGCTACGTAGAAAACAACCCTGTTTGCTTCTTTGATCCATACGGACTGGCAAAACAAAAATGTTGCTATGACCCGGCCCAGCTAGCAAGGGATGACAAACGCATAGATCTCCTCTATCGCACGTCTTTGCGAATGTATAACAACAATACCTCCCCGTTTATCGATATGTATCAAGGTCAGGTCGAGGCCACGAGGGCAGGAAACATAATTGACAGGACCTTCAAATTCCTGGTTGATAGGGATCCTTCGCTCAGGCATAATGGGCTTCATACAACGGTGATAGGTGAGGAAGGACCTGATGTAATCACGCAATGTAAGGACATATTTTGGGAAGTAACGACTACTAATTCTTGGCCTGACCACAAAGCAAGATTCTTAGAGCAAAAATATGAATTTACGGATCGAACGCCTGAACCGAATCTGTATCACCTTCAGAAGGCGCGAGTAGTGTTCTAGTCAAAACGCGAGAATACTTTGAGGATTAAATAATGCCGAAAGGAAAGGCAAAGGGAAAGACGATCATTTACCTGTGCGACGCATGTGGAGCTGCTCTTGAAAGAACTCGCTTGGCGAAAAAAGATCTCAGCTTGTCTGATGGCGCTTCACACGAGTGCGGACAGCAGTTCACAACGGTGATTGAAACTGTTAAGGGTGTCGAAAAACAAACAACACGTGACACGACAATTCGTGTGAAAGGTTTGTGCACTGCGCCTGCAACTGGCAGTTATCACCTTTTTACTTAGTTTCTTGTTGAGAAAAAGGCTACCAGAAGAATAGAGGACTTTCTTATGGGCATCATTAGTGATGTTGTGGTTGCAAAAACGACTGATGCCAGCAACCTCTGTGACGATATAAATTCCAAAGCGTTTCTGTTCGAAGAGATGCGAGGCCTGCAAATTGGAGAAATAGTCGCGCTCTTTTCGGTTATCGAATCCAGGTCTGTTGATGAAGCCCTCTACGCTGAATTCCCTCTTGCATCGGCTAGGGACATGGATGAAGGACCTTGGGCGTATACGATACCGAGTACGTTAGTCAAACGTTTGTCCGAGCTGACCGATGATTCCATTCCAGCTATTGCAGAACGCTGGGTAAAAGAGGAGTCAGCCGAGACAATCCAAGGTGCTAGCCCTAAACTTTTGGAAGATTGGCTGAAAAAGCTCCGAGAGCTGAGTGTGACCGCGAATGAGAATGAGATGACTCTGTTTTTAAGAATTTGTCTTTAGCGTCTCTCAACTAATTTGGATCTATCAAAATCAAATGACGTCCTCTTAACGCGCGATCTTCGGAAAATAATTTTCCGTGTAAATTAACGAGAGGTTGGAAGTTGAAAACGACTAGCGTCATGACAGCAGTTTTGCTCACAGTCATCGTCTTAATCGGCTCGAGCCAGTGCGCACTGTGTAATCAACCTGACAGTTACAGCATAAAGCTCGAAGAATCATCAAATTTTATCAACAAGCAGGCAAAGGAAATTGTAAGCAAATTGGTTTTGCCAAAAAGCGTTCCTCGCGCGCAGATTAATGAAGAAGTTTTTTTGTATTTCAAGGTAGGCAAAGACGGTGAAGCATCAGACTTCAGACCATTGAAGTACGATAAGGTATGGGGTCTCACGAGACCTCAGTATGCAGTTCTCCTCACAGCGATGGCTGCAGCCGTCAAACAAGTAAAAATCAAAATTCCACGAGATCCAGTCGGACCTCCTCCTTCCTGGCTTGTATTCAAAATTTCAGCAGTCAACGCTACGATGAATGTGGTTATCGAAGCTCCACCCAAGCTATCAATGCCAAGAATCGTAACCTTGACGAAGCCTTCGAATACTAAAAAGTAATAACGGACATCCGAGACGACAGTTGCTTCGCACTTTATTCCAAGTAAGCGCGAACACCATGAAGTCGTCCCCCTAATTGACAATTCTTCTGTAGTCCAGTAGGTCCGGGGGCAGATATCGTATTGACCGCCAAGCGCTGGCAAACTTGGCAGAGAAGGGTTTTCCGGACTTTAGAACGCCATAGATAATATGCGGAAGTTTTTGCATCGCAGTCAAGATGCCGTCGTTTGGTAAAGTCCCGGTAATCTCTCGTCCTTAGTATGCGATGAACGAGCCGCGAGTTCGTCACCCATATATCGAGGACGACCAGATGTTTAGACCTGCCGAAGGTTTTGCGCATTCAGAAACCATTGTTCCTCCCCATGGTGGTTTTTCACCCTGCGAAACCATCTATCCATCCAATGGCGGCTTCATGCCTGCAGAAGGCTTGATGCCATTCCAGGGTGGATTTGCAACGGCAGACACACATGCAAGATTTCTCGACGATATTCGCGACTCTCATTGCTGCAGGCACCCAAGAGACTACGTCGAAGAATTGATGATGACGGATCCGATGATGCTTCATCACCTGGCTTCATTGGTAGCGGAGTTGCCGAAACAGATCAAAACATCTGCTTCAAGAAACAATGAAGTCGACACAAACGGTTTCAACAACACAATCGCCCCTTCGCGCACTGGAGCATCAAGCGGAGAATCCGGACAACAGCAAACCAGAAGAAGCAGCGGCAGAGGCAGTGAAAAAACACAAGCGAAACCAAGTGAACGCCAACAGCCGATTGAAATAAATAGAGATACCGGAAATCCTTCTGATAGGGCTGCACAACTGAGCAATGCCGGAAAGAGAACGGCAGCAGAAATGAACACGGTTGGAAAGTGTGCAACGGGAGTTCAGCGCGCGCTGGCTAAGATCGGCATGCCGGAATTCACAAGCAAATTTCACGGCTGGCAAGCGCGAGAAGTATTGCTGAACAGCGGTAAATTCGAAGAGGTCCCGCTCAGTCAAGTTCGTGAAGGAGATGTAGTATGCCGCAAGACGAACTCGAACTTGCGAGATTCGAACGCAAAATACGGACACGTCGCCATAATCGGCAAGAATCAAAACGGCAAACTGATGGAGTATAGCGATCATGCACAAGAATTCAATCCTAACCATCCTCGCTATTCACAGACCATAGCCTTGCGCCTCAAGCCTCAATATGCCTGAATTTTGAGGTTGGTAATGTCTCGGTAAACTTTCCTGACTATTCTGAAAGTGTGAGTCGAAACAACCGAATAAACTCACTTCCCAAATTTCACCCGTTCCAAATTTTGTCTTTCCAAAAATGAGGATCTCCCTAATGAAGCATAATGCTTTTCGATTCTATTCTCGCCTCTTTCCGTTTTCTCTTCTCTTCGTCGATCATTCTCAGTACTCTTCATCACCTATAAATCAGGCTCAAGAAATCGGAAAACACGGTCTAGCCGCTGTGCAAATTACTTGTCCGAACAATAGGAAACACATAGGTAAAAAAGTGGTCGAGTGCGACAGTGTATTGCTTGCTGAAGTAGGTCCTCCGCCGACGACTCAGAGTCGGCAAGGACACATCTCATTCGCGTAAATAGCGCAAAAAAGTTTGACGCAAGGGAAAGACGGGGGGCGGGGGCGCAAGCCTCCGCTCTTATTTTGGAAACACTGCAAGTTGCGGAAACACTATTGGTAATGTCCCGGTAATGTCTTCCCGATACAGTCGATGCAAAGACAGATAGACAGCCGCTCTTTGACACGTCGAAAAATTACCAACACTCCAAACATTTCGTTCTAACTGGCCTGGGAGGTCATCATGACAGGATCAAAATTCGAATCTTATGAAGGACCAAACAACTTCAAAGTAGCCGACATGCCGCCCCCAGACTTCATGCGGCAGGTCACTGAAATGAGAAACGCTTTTGACTTCAGAAGCATTAATACTCCCGACACGACATCAATGCATATTCCGCAGGTTTCGTTCGTCGACTCTGGCAGACAAGTAGACAGCATACCGACGAAAAACGGAAGAAACTTCCAAATCCAAAATGATGGCAGCGTCACTTACAAACTAACGAGCAAAGACCAAATAGGGCTCAATCACGTGGTCAAGGATTACATGACAGCCAGAGATGGCAGAACTCCAACTCCGGATCAGATAAGAAAGATGGTTGATCAGATCGGCAAAGATCCGGCCAATGGTATCAAGGACGTCAACAACATCCGAGCTGGACAAACATTGAGATTCCCAGGGCCGGAGCAGGCACCAAGAGTTCCTGATATGAGGATGCCAATGCATCCGCCCATGGACTGGAGACATCCCATGCCGCCTGATCGTCCTCTTGTGCCACCACCCGGTTATGAGCGCGGTCAGTGGTTACAAAGGCCGCCTGAAAAAGCACCTCAGAATCCATTAGTCTCCCCGCCGGGCACCGAAGAAAGACCGGACGGTAAAAATCCAGACACAGTTCAATGGCGCAAACAAACTGACTCCATAGACAATCGCGATGGAACTAGGACAACCACATATAGAGGTTCGCTTGATGATGGATCATCTTTCATGTTCGGCACGGGAAGAACAAGATTTTCGGCAACCGATAGAAAAGATTCAGATGGCCGACTGGTTGAAAGGCGGGTTCAGTACGAAAATGATTCGGTGAAGATGCAAGTTACCGACGATAAGGGGCAAACACAAGATGTCTGGGCCCGTAATGTAATTGTGAAATACAACCAGAGAACAGGAGATTACGATACTACCGTGACCGATAGTTCCGGAAGAAGCTATCAAATGAGAACGGGACCAGATGGAAAACCGATACGCTAATTCGTTCTCCTTCACTCCTCCTCCATACAATTGAAAAACTCACTCCAATTCGCACACGTTATAAGGAGCTTTTATGTCACACGAATTAAAAGCGATCGCTCCCATTGAGGGAGCACAACTCGCTCACTCGGCCCCAGCAGAGCATTCGTCGTATCTGCACCAATCTGCATACGATCATTCCAGCGCTATTACTGCGCCGTACGGACCGGCATTTGGAAACTGGCATCCAGCAGGTGGGGGAATAGTGGAACTCCCCATGGGTGGCGGACCTTATGACTCAGGTTGGATTCAAGGATCGCCCAAAGATTTTAAGTGCATTCCATACGGCGGTACCGGAATTGATAAATTCCCTGTTCCACCTGGTTTGACCGAAATCGAATTTGGTAATCCTTATCTTGGACACTGCGGCTCGAGTTTTGATCGAAGAGAGAAATTCAAAGACAATCTTGTCAGTGCATTGCCTATAGGATTCAAACAGCTGACCAGAGCTGCCCTAGATCTGGATATCCTCTAAAGTTAAGCGCACGATCCACCGGGCACAGAGAAGTAAAACTTACTTCCTTTGCCCGGTTCGCTTTCGACACCAATTGTGCCACCATGCGACTCGATGATCATTTTGCAGATTGACAGACCCAGACCCGCTCCTTGAGCAGTATTGATGTCCTCTGCTAGTCGTTCGAACGGCCTAAATATCGTCGCCTGACTTTCCTGGGGAATGCCCTTGCCCGTGTCGCTAACTGAAAAGTTTGACAGGTCTCCTGATTTTGAAGCTGCGAGCACCACCGTGCTGTTTTCATTTGAAAATTTGATGGCATTAGACAAAAGATTCACCAACACTTGAATTATTCTGTCGGCATCTGCGTAAACAGAAAAGTCTTCGAACTCCTTAAGTTCGAGCAGAACCTTCTTTGTATCTGCCGCAGCACGCACTGAATCAACACTCTTTTGTAAGATATCTCTGGCAGACGTCCAGGCAGGGACAACTGAGATTTTTGCGGCGCGAACACTTTCCATATCGACAATGTCGTTGAGCAGTCTCGTCAATCTATTTATGTTTGACGCAGACCGGCTGATTTCCAACTTCACTTTGTCGGACAACTCACCTTTATCACCACGATGCAATTGCTGCAAGTGAACTCTCAGAGTCTCCATTGGCTCACCGATGTCGCGCCCCACGGTGAGAATGAATCGCTCTCGCAATCTCTCTACCGCCTTTTGCTCAGAGACATCCTGCACGACACAGAAAAGCAATTGCTCCAAACTCGACCACGACACCGACCACTCGGAATCAATTACTTGTCCTTCTGCAGTTTCTAACTCCGCTTCAAATCTGATCGAGTTTTGATTCTCAATGGCGCTTCTGATCTCGGATAAAGCTGCTTCTCGTCCTTCAGGTTTAAAAACTGAAGAGAGACCCTGCGCAACAAACACTTCTGGAGTAATACCAAGCTGCCTGTACGAAGCCTCATTCACGAATCTAATTTGCAAGTTTTTGTCGACCGAAACGATCAGTGCTGCTGCCTCACGAACTAATAGTTCTTCCTTTTCTTTCGCTTCCTTTATAGAACCTTCGACACTGGCAAGAAGTTTGTTGAAACTCGCTATTTCGTCTGCCCCGGCAACGAGTGCTGGAGAACTTGATTTAGACGATTCGGCATCGGATAGCCTTTCTGCGTTCCTTGCCACGATCTGCAATCTGCGTTCTATACCAAAACTATAAACCATTGCCATAATTGCAGAAGTCAGTGCACTTAGCGCCAGTGCCAGAAAGAGCATCGCTCGCAAAGACTTTCGCTCTTCTTTAACGTGTAGAAATTTTTCGTTGTCGGCTTCTTCGACCTGCCGCGACAACTCAACAGCAAGTTGGTGAAAGCCCTCCAGCTCCTGCACTTTTTCTTTTTCAAAGGCAGGCTGCAATGACAGACTACGCATATCCTTTGAGCCCAACTTATCGGTCTGGCTCATTAGCTGTTCCAGTACTGGACAGATTCCTTTTACTCTCTCTACAAGCGCACTCAGTTTCGGCTTTCCAGCCGACAATTTCTCGAGCTGTTCTATATCCCTTCGAATTCCTTGCATGGCTTCTTCGTAATAGTCTCTGCCGATTAGCCCCTGCGATCCGCTGACGATAAAAATTGAAAAAACAGCGTCTCCGACATTTTTCTGTATTTCCTGTGCCTTTAAAAGCGTCTCCTTGTTTTCAGTGACACTTACGGCAGCGGCTTTGCTCTTCAAAAATTCACCGTAAAGCCAGATTGAAGTAGCAATCTGCAAAGCAATGGGAATTAGCACTACGGCTATTCCTCTGTTTCTCAACGACTTGTCGAAGAAGTTCATGTTGCGCCTTCCTCAAGTTCGAATTTGTCGAGCGTGAGGGTGAATGAGATTTTCTTCTCTTCCGCCAACTTGTTTATTCGGCCGCCGAGTTTCACCACAATCGTGGTCGCAATTGACTGATTCAATTCCGTATAGCGATGCACAGATTCGTTGACGGAAGCGGGGGATAGATGTATCAAAACCTCAATGCTTCCACCACAATCTTGTGCTGTGATTTCTACCGTCGCTTCCGGTTCGCCTGCTTCCACAATGCTAGTCAACAAATGTTTGAACACTTGGGACAACCAGTAACGATCGGACTTCAGCGAGTAGTCTTTGAATTCTCTTTTTACGGTAACTTTCCTCTCCTTCAAAAGCGCATCGACAAGCGACACCGCTTCGTCAACAGCGTCAAAGAGGCTGGCATGTTCTTTCTGCAGTTCGAGCACGCCCGACTCCAGTCTTTCCACATCCAGTATATTTTGAATGCGTTCGGTCAGTCTCATTGATTCCAACTCAGCCTCTGCAACCGCTTTTTTGGCTGGTTCCGGAAGACTTCCCTTTACTCCTGTGACAATCAAAGATAATGCGCTCGTGACTGAGGCAAGCGGTGTACGAACATCATGGCTGACCATTGAAACGAACTGTTGTTTTACGCGCTCCAATTGTTTTCTCTTGCTGATGTCCTGAACAATGGCAACGATGAATTTCTCGTCTACCGATCTCCGCGCAGAAACGCGCAAATCAACTAATGCACCATCTGTAGGGGCGACGCCATGCGTCGCCCGGCCAAGTATCGTCCTTTGTATTTCAACAAAACTGACTTTCCCCGTTTTAAAAACCTCTTCAAAAAAGCCTTGCACCTGGTTGCGCCAGTCAGCGGACAAAAGATCGATCACGGGTTTTCCCAAAATCTCATTTTTGTTTTCAAAGAACAGTGCTTCGACGGCACCGGACGCATTCACCACTCTGTAGGTATGATCGACAGAAAGGATCGCATCCTCTGCAGTCTGCAAGATTGCTCTTTCCCTTTGTCTGCGTTCATTGAGATTTTCGGCAGCTCCTTCCAATTGACGATTCAGCATTGCCACTTCATCTGATCCAGTCACCTTGAATGCAAATGGTTTTTCGATGGCAATAGAACGAGCATTATCAGCCGTTTTCGACAGGCGAAGAACAAGATCATCAGTAAACAATTTCACCAGCAACCAGGCAAGCACAATGTCGATGAAAATCCCGCCCACCACAAGTGCCAGCAGCATATTCTCCGATTTGGATACAAGGGCGGGTGAGGAAACACGCACTTGCATTTCACTGTCGATCAATTTGCGCAATTCTTTTTGAGAGTGACCAAAGAGAGCATATGAATCAGTGCGAATCACTTTGAAGCGCTTGGTATTGGGAATGTCGCTGCCTTTTCCGAAGACGACCTGCACAGTATCCAGAAGGGCAAGCGCATCGCCGGCAGTCTTCTGGTTGGTGGAAATATTGTTGATGAGATTGGGGCGAATTACTTTCAGCTCTTCGAGAAACTGAATTGCCGATTTCAGTTCCACCTTGAGTTTGCGAATTTCTTCTTCAGGCGCATCCTGATTTTCCAGGTTCGCTGAAACAAGCACCAGCAAACCTCGCGTGATTGTATTTTCAGTCTGCCGCAAGCGGGCGAGAATGCCTTGCGACTCGTACTGCCGGTCAAATTCTCTGTCGATGTCTGAGAGAAGCTGGCAAAAGAGAAAAACGAAGAGAATCTGGAATCCAAGAGGAACTGAAACAAGCATCAGTCCCTTAAGTTTCAGATTAAATCGTTCGGCGAAATTCATGCACTTCCATTGTCTATGCATTGGGAAGAATTCTAGCCAGTATGATGATTGTGGCTCATAGAGATCACTTTGACAACCGAGTCAAGAAATTCAATCAAATTCGATTTGATAAATGGCGAAAATTCTCCTCATAGAAGATGACGAAGAACTGGCTACACGCCTGAAAGAGTGGCTCGAGTTCGAGCATCATAAGGTGGAGTATACGGCCAGCGGCGTCGAAGGCAAAGATCTGCTGAGACTCTGTGAATACGAGCTGGTCATCCTCGATTGGTCGTTGCCGGATATGCAGGGCATCGATGTGCTCAAGGAGTTTCGCGATCACCGCGGTGCCACGCCGGTCCTTATGCTCACCGGCAAGGACACGGTCAATGACATAGAAAAGGGTTTAAACACCGGCGCCGATGATTATCTGACCAAACCTTTCGATATGCGCGAATTAGGTGCTCGCATCAAAGCTTTATTGAGAAGACACACAGCGAATTACGATCCGGTTTTGAAAACCAAAACAGTCGAACTCGACACTCGCACGCGTGAGGTCAAGAAAAACGGCAAGCTGATAAAACTGCAACCACAAGAAATTGCCCTACTGGAATTTCTCTTGAAAAATCCAAACGACATTTTCAGCGTTGACGCATTGTTTTCACGCGTCTGGCCATCTGATCTGGACGCCTCACCAGATACGGTGAGAGTCTGCATAACAAGATTGCGCAATAAACTGGATGACGAAGGACAGCCATCGATCATCAGCACTGTTCATCGCATCGGCTATCGAATTGATCTCGAGCGGTAACTACGGTGAGACGGAACCGTCTCGCTTCGTGTTATTAGGGCCGAACTTGATATCTAAAACCAATCCCTTGTTACCTCGTTTCCATTTTTTCCTGAAATCAGTTTCCTCTGCCACCGACCAGGGACAATGCTGGATGACCATTTTTTGAAGTTTTGTTTTCTTGAGACTGCCAAGCATGTTGGGTGTAACGCCTTTTCCTTCGATCCATAAGCTATGAATCAGAGGGAGTTTAGACAGGTATTCAATACCCTTATCGGTGATTGTGCACTCAAACAGACTTATCGTTTGCAAGGTACGAAATTCACTGATCAGTTTCAAATCCTCATCAGTAATGTTGTCACCTATCAATGATAGATGAACTATCGAGTTGCCCTTTCGCAACCGCGGCAAAATCACTTTTGCATTCTTGACGTGATTGAGTTCCAAGTAAGAAATCTGCTCGAGATTCAACGCAAGAAGCGCGTTGCCTGTAATATTCGTATCGCTGAGACCTAACATCTTCAGTTTCTTCATCCCTGTAAGATTGGCGATAGAGACATCGCTAATGTCTGTGTCGTCCATGTTCAAACCGACAATCTCGTGCCAATCTTTGATGGCATTTGTGGTTTGGTCATTGACCATATAGCCTCTGAGAATTAGATTGCTGACTTCATCATTGCGAAATCCGGATATTGCGCCACAATCTTGCTTTATGTGCACACTGATCGGGATCTGGACATTTTTTCTCAGCCCGCGTGCTGGTTCATACGAATGAGTGTCATCTCCATGTCCAATGTCACCAAATGAAGCATCGGGGAAGTGAAAATCTCTGACCTTTTCGTTTGCAGGATTCAAAACAGAAAAATAACTAGTTTGCTTAGGTAATTTTTCACGCATGATTTCGAAGGCAGGCAGTTTGGGAGTTGGATCTGACTTTGCAAAAACGGTCTCATATGATTCTCTGGTCTGTGGGTGCAGGTGTACATACGTAAAAGCTATGCAAACCAGGGCAGCGAAAGCACCGCCGGCAAGTACTTTCCAATTTAGTGGCTTTTTACTTTCATCGACTTTCAGCGGCTTGATTGGCTCGCCCCTGAGCACGTGCCTGAGATCCTCTGCCACTTGCAGCAAGTCAGGATATCGCTCGCCTGCTTCCTTCGCTAACATCTGCGAAATTACTAATTCCAGATTGCTGGGGAAATTTCCACCGAGTGTTGCTTCCTTCAAGGAAAGCGGCTTTTGAGATTGATGTTTGAGCATCGTGGCGACAGCAGTGTCTGCCACCAATGGTGGTACGCCCGTTAGTGCCTCGTAAAACATGCAGCCCAGTGAATAGACATCGGAGCGAAGATCCACAGCCTTGCCCAGACACTGTTCGGGGCTCATGTAATAAGGAGACCCAAAGATTTCTCCTGTTCTAGTCACAGTATTGAACTCGGTTTCATCGCGAAAAACCTTGGCGATGCCAAAGTCCAGAACCTTCACCTCATCATTGCAAATCATCACATTGCTCGGCTTCAGATCACGATGAACAACTCCCTGACTGTGTGCATAAGTCAGAGCATTGCACAGAGTAATGAAAATTTCGATTGCTTTTTCTACCGAAAATGGTCCATGCGCCTTGATCATTTCGGAAAGATTTTTGCCTTCGAAAAAATCCATAACGAAAAACGGCTGGACGTCGCTGATCAATCCGAAGTCGTGAATGCGCACGAGATTAGGATGGTCGAGAAGCCTGGTTGCCTTTGTCTCCATTTCGAAGCGCTGCAGATTGCGATCGGAAGCATCTTTTGCAACTATTGTCTTAAGTGCATAGCGTTGGTTTGTAGAAACGTCTTCTACCAGGTAAACCTCACCCATCCCACCGGCGCCAAGCAACTGCAAAATTTTGTAGCGGTCTGCGATGAGATGTCCAATCGCAAACTCCATGTCTATGCCAGTCCTTCTAACTTGTACAGTTGTCTCGCGTTGCCATGTAAAATATCGCCTGCCGCTTTCATTGCCTGCGGCGGATCCAGAAAATCTTCTCTAACCAGCTTAGTCATCACAATGGAAAGACCGCGCTTGATCGATTGCGCACCGTACCAGTGTGTTTCGGGAATTGTATGTCCATCTGTCCCTGTCAGTATCTTAGAAATCGGTGCCAGCGAAATTGCCTCCCAGAGGATCAATTCGATGTTGACAGAAACTAGAAAACAGGCCAGCGACAAATCCATGTACACGTTCGGATAGAGCGAAGCAAGGTACGCAGCTTCTCGAACGAACGGATAGCAATGCAACAGCACGAACTTGACTGAGGAGAAGTGCTTATTGTCAAACAAGCTTTTCAAAAGAAGCGGATTGCTCAGAGTCAAATCTTCATCCGAGTCTCCCAGACCAGTGTGAATTTGAACCGGCAGATTGTGTTGTCCTGCATATTCAAAAGCTAGCAAGAGAAGGTAGTGATGCAAATTGCATCGCTCGATTCGTATTGAAGAACTCTGGCCTGCGCTGGTCTTCAAAAATTGCTTCAATCCGGAGTACTCTTCCTTTGCCAATGCCATATTCGGATCCAAAACACTCAAACCGCCTCGATATGCCATGATTGTCTTCAGAGCAACAGTGGGAACTTCGGATGGCGCCGCCAGAAGCGCCATGAATTTTGTCTCTAAGTCTTCAAATTTTGATGTTGTCTTTAGTGCTTGTTCGATCACACTCTCAATTCTCAAGCAACGAAAAACCGGTCGTCCAGTCAGCTGAGAAAGCTTATGCAAACCCATTGATTTGCCTGATGAGTACCCGTCATCAATGATGAATGCCCCGAGCGAAACATCGTCGAAAAGACTATTTACGAAGTGATACTCCTTCATCGTTTGACGCAGTTCGATAACCTGCTTTTCTCCCTGCACATCAAGGAGATGACCTAGTTTACGAATCATATCCATGTAAGACAGAGACGTATGAACGTGATTCTGCAGCATCTCCATGGTGCGGCTTTCTGTAAAACAGCGTCGCAAATCAACTGCTTCAAATTGCATGAAATCGGTGACCAGAGAATGTGCATGTTGATCGATGATGATCGCACTTCTGAGATCGATGTCCAGACTGTCGCGCACCGTTAGTCCTCGGTTAATATCGGTTCCGGTGGTGACTCATCTCGAAGTCGGGATTGGCACCGCCAAAAGCGCCACATTCAGATGTTTTCACAGCGGCGTAAGTGTCGGCAAGGCGACTGCCAAGCATGCTCATCAAAAGTTTGTCGTCTTCAAGCTCCATTAGCGCATCCATCAAACTGGCAGGCAGGCGATGAATTTTATTTGCATCGCGTTCTTCGTCGCTCAAGGAAGAGGGATCATTAAGAACCGGCTCCGGCGGCATCAGGTTTCTTTCCACACCGTCAAGTCCGGCCGCTATCACACCGGCAAGTGCAAGATAGGGATTGGAGGTGGAGTCGACGCATTTGATTTCAATATTGGTTGTGGCCATTTCCTGACCCCAATACACGGAAGGCACGCGAACGGCCGCTTCTCGATTTTCAAAACCCCAGCATGTATATGCTGACGCCCAGGAGCTTGGCTTCAGGCGCCGGTAGGAGTTTACCGACGGGGCCGTCAGGGCCACCAGCGCCGGCAGATGTTCGACAATACCGGCCACGAATTTCATCCCAAAGGCGGACAATCCGCTTTCGGCGAAAAACAGATTGCGTTCTCCATAAATGTCCCAGGCAGACAGATGCAAGTGACAGCCATTGCCTGGCTGGTTTTCAAATGGTTTTGGTGCCAGGTACGCTTCCATTCCCAATTCCAGGGCCACGCCTTTCAAAGTTTCGCGATAAAAAATCTGCCGATCGCAAGCTTTCAGTGCCGGCATGTGACTGATGCTCACTTCGTGCTGCCCGTGCCCGAGTTCCGGATAATATTGCTCGGTCTCGATATTTTGTTTTCCCAGTGCGTCTATAAAATGATTGATAAAGCGAGAGGCTTTGTTCATTCCTTCAGTGGAAAAACAGAGGCTGCGATCGAGGGGCTGAAAGGTGCCTTCACTGGTGGTGCCCAGTGTGAATTCCGGCTCGAAGGCTGCCTGAAAACTCACACCCATATCTTTCGCCTTCTGAATCTGGCGTTTTAAAACATTGCGCGGGCAAAGCTCCCAGGGAGTATGGTCCAGTTCCATAAGATCGCAAATCACTGCCGCCTGTCTTTCGGCATAGGGAAGCACAACCCAGGTATCAGGATCGGGAATCAATCTGATTTCACCGCTGGCACCAAAACCGGTATCAGTCTGCAACTGGTCGAGCATGTTCATGGCCAGCGTGCCTTTGACCAGACCAATTCCGCCTTCCAGGCGATCTTTCAGTCTGGAAGCTCGCGTTGCCTTGCCTCTGACGATGCTGCTCAAGTCGGCGAAAATGAAACGCACCAGATTGATGGATTGCCTTTGAGCTTCCATGACAATTTCATCAACCGTTTTAACCTGAATCATGTTTACTCCACCGAGCCGCGATCTGTGTGCAGGAAAGTGAAATAAATGGCCAGCAGAAAAATCGCAAAGATTAAACCCATTGCCACTTTCAGCAAGGTCCACAAAATAACCGTCAGCTGCAACCAGAGAAATGTTTGCACAATGGACAAGATGAAGGGGCAGACTAGATAGACGACCGGGCCGCCTACGATCGATACCATCCAGAGCCCGCGCCTGAGCACTTCATCGTCATTGAAGTCGGCGATTTCATCAAGCCGCTGAATGTTGCCACCGGCTCTTTTGATTTCAAAAGCGCGAATCCATTCGGCGGCAAAGTGTTTGCATTCGAGAAGGCTGCTAGTCTTCAAAAATTTACTGCCTTTTGCTTAACACCTGACCCACACGACAATTATAGCCGCGACCCAGTTGTCATGAGGAATATCGCCAGTTTGATTGGCTGTATCAAGTGGAACAAGACTAACAAGATACATATTACTGCCGGGTCGAGCCCGGCAAAAGTCATGTCAAAACCCTTAAAACCATCCACAGTACTAGGCATCTATTACCTGACCACATTTGTGATCGGTGCTGGATTGGTTTTCCCTGTGACACGCTGCGTCGCTATTGGCGAGATCGGAGCGAGAGGGTCGGCTATCTTGACTCTGTGTTGGAACGTTCTCTTTGTGATGCTACTGCCAATGGTGCTGGACTGGGCAGAGAGGCGTTATTTCAAGGCCCGCTTTGTGGCGCTTGAAGATATTGCCAAGACCAACCCCGAACTGGCGCTGATGATAGGCGAGCACTGCAAAAAGCTTTCCCTGCCCGGCCTCAGACTGGCAGTTGTGGACACGACCTCGGACGAACTCTTCAGTTACGGGCTCTGGCGCACCAATCCACGCCTGATTATTCCCGACGCGTTGCTCACGCAGCCCGACAAGGCACTGGCAATTCCTTCTATTGAAGCGGAGTTGTCGCGCTTCGCCAATCAAGACCACACGCTTGTGTTTTTGATCTTCACGGCCATTCAGTGCATTATTCAGCAGCTTCTCTTAGCCGCCAAGTTTTTCGGTTAGACAATACGCCATTAGACAACAGTCGGTTAGACAATAGTCGGTTAGACAATACCCGATCGCATTGCTTTTATTGCGGCTTGCGTTCTGTCTGAAACAGAGAGTTTGCGCATAATGTGGCGCATGTGCGTTTTGATGGTTTCGGTACCCAGGCACAATTTATCGGCAATTTCCTGATTGCTCAACCCATCCACGAGCAATTGCAGCACTTCCATCTCACGCTGTGAAAGTGCAAATGGGTTGCCTGAACCGCCTTCTTTGCTCTGGCTGGCATCCGGCTTGCCGCCTCCTCCGTGCGATGCAGCTTTCAAGACTTTGCGCGCGATGCCCGGATCGAGCCAGGCAGCACCGTCCATGACGGTGTCGATGGCTTTGAGAAGCTGTTCTGCAGTGAGCGTCTTCAAACAGTAACCGTCTGCGCCAGCTGACAGTGCCGCAAATACGGAATCATCCGTATCGTGCGAGGTAAACATGATCACTTTGGTCTCTGGCAGTGCCTCTTTCACCAGGCGCGCCGCCTCAACGCCGTCCATGATTGGCATGCCGATGTCCATCAAGACGAGATCGGGCTTGTTTTCATTGACCAGGTCCACACAAGAGCGCCCGTCGCCCGCCTGTCCTACAACCTCAAAGGTTTGCGTCTGATTGAGGGTCAATTTCAACCAGAATCTGGTCGGCTCGTCGTCCTCCGCCAAAACCACTTTCAATTTCGCGCCAACCGGCAAATCGTATCCCACATGTCCCCCTTTTGGTGGATGCCTTCATCAAGAATGAGAAGCATCCTCTTCAAACGATTCTGTTTGAAAAACGTCGAATTTTGCTCCTTGCTTCCAGGCCGACTCGCCCAATCCCGCTTTTAATGACAGCTGCGTCAGAGTTTGCTCGAGGTCCCAGCCGAACTGCTCGGCTACATGAGGCAGGAAAACTGCCTGACTTCCATTCTTATAAAGTACGACGCCGTCCCTACCTATTACTATCTCATCATAGGAGTCGATTCTCTTCAATGGCGTGAGCACACTTATTTCAATTTCCAGACTGTCAAGCTCTTCGACAGTGACAGGAAGGAAGCGATAGTCACGCATGGCAGCGCCCACCGCATTTTCACAAACAGCATCGGCAAGCGCACGAACCGGCCATATATGTCCTATACATCCTCTCAGCTCGCGCCCTTCTTCAAGCTGGGGATTCTTTTTGAAAAGGGTGACGAAAACACCTCGAGGTTGAGCAAGACTTGGAAATGTCTTTTTCAACGTTGCTGTTTTTGGCTGTGATTTTTTCTGAGCGGCCGACGCCACAGTTTCTCGCGCCACCGCCAATAGTGCAGCCTTTTCCGCGGCGGTAAGCAGCGTTGGCGAGTCAGTCTCCACCGACTCTTTGCCCCAGGGAGATTTTTGCTGTGGTTTTGCCGGCGCGCCGATCGCTACAGCCATATAACTGACCGAATTATCGTCATCTTCCACCAGTGAATCTTGCGAGGTTGTGTAATTCAATACGGATGCACCGGCATCATCAGGCAAAATTGAAAGCAGAACGCAAAGAGGGTAAAAACCACATATAGTGGCACCAGTACGATCTCTAAAATTGAAAAAACCTTCGAGATCAAGAGCATTTATGTATGTATACGCTTCCTTGTCGAGAAGAAATACATTGTCCTTGATATTTTCTTTAAAGGGCTGATACTGATATCGCGGTCCGATATGGCAGAAGTCGCTGCTTACAACGACTATGTCGCCGTCTCGAAGGAAGCGCTTCAAAACACCGCCGATCAGGCGGGTTTCAGTCTCGTCTTCGAGCTGCCCGATCACAACGGGCACCAGTTCGACCGGGCCGAATGTTTTGTAAATCAAAGGCAATTGCAATTCCAATGAGTGCTCTTTTCTGTGCACCTCGGGCATGAATCGAAACAATGGAAAGTCGGCAAGCGATTCCACTGTTTTTTGATCGACCGGCAGATCTCCCAGAGGAGTTTCAAAAGAACTGGCATCGCTCAAAGCGGCACCTTCAAAACCAGCATAATGACTTGGTCCCAAAAGAATTACACGCTTCGGTTTTTGGTCGGCTTGCTTTTGTGCACGTGCAAAAGCATAAGCTGCAGTTTGTCCGGAAAACATATAACCGGCATGCGGACTGACGAGCGCGAGCAGATCTCCATCTTCTTTGAGTTTATTCAGTTCTGGCTCTTGAAACTGCGCGTGTGCCGTGCGGCGGGAAAGCGCGCCACCGGCTGTTTGCATATACTCTTCCAGTTGTTCGTTTAATTTGAGTTTGTCCGACTCGTACCAGGTTCCGGCAAAGCGAGCCTCGCGACATTTATTGCCAGGTGTTTTTTTCTTTGAGAAAAAGCGAAAACCCGACATAAGCTACCCTCAGAATTTCGCACCTTCTGCAGGAGCGGCACCGGTCGCCGGCTGGGCTGCCGCTGGTGCGGATGTCTGACTGATTTGACCGGACAACTTGGAATACCCATCACCGTGCGGATCGTATTGATATTCAAAATTGACTGTTACTCTTGCCGATGCTACTCCGGCGGGAAGCGCTTCCAGAGGCAGCGTTTTATTGAATGCTTCAGCAGCGCTGACTTCCGCTTGCGGATCTTTGGGATGCCCTTCGGTGACCATGTCCGACGTGCTGCCGTCGGCGGCAACATTAGCCGTCAGAACAACTGTGTTTTTTCCATCGGGCACTTGCCAGTTATTTTGCAGGCGCACTCTCAGCCGATTCCAGTAGCCGGTAAGAGCCGCAGAGTTATTTACCGACGGCGGCTTCTTTGCCGGAGCTGCCGCTTTCGCCGGAGCTTTTGCCTGTGCCTTCGCCTGCGGAGCAGCGCTTGCCGAGTGAGCCTGAGCAACAAGAACACCGGCAATACTCAGTGCGATTACTGAGAATCGAGAAGCGACCTTCTTAGCTGACATAATCTTTCCTCCGCATACTCGCTTTTGATTATAGAGAACCGGCGCTTTCCTTTGCTCGAATCAATCCAAATGATGACGTGTAGCCATGCAAGAAAGTGGTGCCGCCCACCGGGCCGATTTCTCCGTTGCAGAAAAATCCGGCCAGCGGAATTTCACCCAGATATTCACGGAAGCTGTCACTGTCATGATTTTTGCTTCCATACAGATATTTTCCGCGCCCCAGGCACGAGAAAAGAAGCGCACCTTCAGGCTTAGCACCCGGTGCGCTCAACTTAGAGCGATCGCAATAGTTTTTCAGCATCGCGCGCAAATCATCGGATGATGTGGCTGCATCTCTCAAATGGAATTGCACGGTGCGACCCTGTCTGAGCAGTTCGCCTACAACAATTGCACCGGCCTCAGGCACAAGACCGACCAGATTGCGGATAAGAAAGTCTCCGCATTTGAAATCGGTTTTGAACTCGTCCATAACCACGCCGAGAAACAAGGAATTACGCGCCAATTCCTGATCCTTTGGCGCCAGATCTTCAAGCACGCTCTTGAGTTTTTTGATGGCCTGCTCGCCATCCAATTCCAGCAAAATATTGCCCTGGCACGCAGTCACTGTGAGCGGCTTGCCAATCGGACGGCAGCCTTGCGCGACCACGGTGTCGACAATAATGTTGCCGGAAACGGCCAGAGCAACCATGCCTTCAGTGTAAACATCTTCGTTCAAGAAAAGTGCGTTTTTGCCCGGCTCATTGGCTCCGCTGGCCAGACCGCCAACCTTGACGCTGTTGGCGAATGCATAATCCAGACCCTGCACCATCGTCTCGATGCGGAAAGAAAATGGATCCGGCAACAAAATGAAGGAGGGCTCCGAGCTGCTCTCGACTCCGACAATTTTTTCCCATTCCGAAGGCGGCGCGTCGCCATCCGGCAATTGCTCGTTGAACACATGAAATCCGGATAGCTTCACTCCCGGCAGTACCGCACCGGCAAGAGAAATTCCACGCTCGTGTTCGACTTCCTCTCCGGCACCAATTAATCCGCCGGCCGAGCATCCGATGAATGCTTTGGGATTGAGCTTGTCTTTGATGTATCCGGGAATTTTTTCGTAGCTGCGCGCGTAGTGCTGCGAAACAAAAGCGATAACGAGATCAGGCTCCTGACCCAGTTCGTCCAAGAGCTGCTCGCACATTTCGTCGATGGTCTGTTTGGCGGACTGCTTGCCGGACGGCTTTTTGTCCTCGTCTCGCCCACCAATGAGCGAAGACCATTTCATCGCCTTTTCGGTTTTGCTTATCAATTACCGGTCCCCGCCATTTTTCCGGCGAAAACCAGTCGCCGGCGAATTCTGGAATCAATCATTAAAGGTGAATAGTAACGTGTTTCGCCGCCCGGAAGTACCCTGACAACAGGTGGGATTAGAAGGTCAAACCATGCATTGGTCCATGCCGATAAAATCGGCGAAAGCATGGTTGCTTATGGCATTGGGTAGATAAAGAGACTTAGGAAGGGAATTTTGCCACTATGACAGACAGTCAGTCAGAAACCCTGAAAAGCGCCAAGAAGTGGCTGTTTAAGGGACTTTCGAAAAAAGACGAGGGGGAAACAACCAAAGCCCCCTGGTGGCAAGTAATGTGTTTGACCGGCGTGGATTATTTCTCCACACTTGGCTATCAACCTGGCATCGCTTTTCTGGCAGCATCCTATCTTTCTCCCCTGGCCACACTGGTTCTTGTACTCTTCACCTTGTTTGCGGCATTGCCCATCTACAGGCGAGTGGCGGAAGTTTCGCCGCACGGTCAAGGTTCCGTTGCCATGCTGGAGCACTTGCTTCCCGGCTGGCGAGGCAAAGCGGCAGTGCTTGTCCTGATTGGCTTTGCCGCCACGGACTTCATTATCACCATCACGCTCTCGGCCGCAGACGCGGCCCAGCACGTAGTCGGAAACCCTTTTGTGAAGAGCCTCTCGCTCAGTCCGATGCTAGTCACCGATGTTCTTTTGATGATTTTGGCAGGCATATTTCTTCTGGGATTTCGCGAAGCGATAGGCGTTGCCATCGTTCTTGTCGGTATATATCTGGCTCTCAATATGGTCGTTGTTTTTGTTTGCGCAAACGATATTTTGCTTCACCCACAGCCGGTAAGTGACTGGCTTGGCCACCTCACTTCTCAATATCCGTCTGTGCCCAGGATGTTTCTTGTCTCCATGCTTTTGTTTCCCAAACTAGCGCTTGGACTTTCCGGCTTTGAAACCGGAGTCGCCGTCATGCCGCTGGTTAAAGGAGAGAGTACAGATACTGAAGAAACTCCCACAGGTCGCATCAAAAACACGCGCACATTGTTGTCCGCGGCCGCCGTCATCATGAGTTTTTTCCTGATTGCTACATCGCTTATCACCACTATTTTGATTCCGGCCAAAGAATTTCAGGACGGCGGCAATGCCAACGGCCGTGCCCTGGCTTATCTGGCTCATCACCACCTGGGCGACATTTTCGGCACTGTTTATGACGTAAGTACAATCGCTATTCTCTGGTTTGCAGGCGCTTCGGCAATGGCCGGCTTGATCAACCTGGTACCGCGCTATTTGCCCAGATACGGCATGGCACCTGATTGGGCGCGGGCGATGCGCCCACTGGTTCTGGTTCTATTTGCTGTAAGCATTGGCGTCACTCAATATTTCCACGCCTCAGTCGACGCCCAGGGTGCGGCATATGCTACCGGCGTTTTGGTTTTGATGGCATCGGCGGCCGTCGCCGTCACACTGACAGACTGGAACAAGGGCATGGTAAAGCGTGTTCTGCTCTGCGTCATCACTGTCTTGTTTATCTATACGACTCTGGCCAATGTGATCGAAAGGCCGGAAGGATTGCACATCGCCAGCTTCTTCATATGGGCAATTTTGTTTGTGTCTTTCATATCGAGACTGCGCCGTTCTACTGAACTGAGGATTACCAAGGTCGTTGTCGACGACGAAGCGGAAGCGATTCTTCAAGAAGCAATGGGAGTGGCTTCAAAATCACTTAGCAGCGACGTCGCTCAAAAAATGCCCGGCACAATTCGTCTGGTCGCCCATCATCCGGGCAATCTCGAGTACAAGGCCAAGCTTGCTGAAATTGCCGACAAGCACAATCTGGGCTCTGATGGGCTGATTTTCATTGAAGTCGTGCTTGGCGACGCCTCCGAATTTATTGAAGACGTCCTTGAAGTGAAAGGTGAAAGACGCGGGGAGTACAACGTACTTACCTGCAATGCCGTTGCCGTACCCAATGCACTGTCGGCTGTTCTGCTCTATTTGCGCGATCTGACAGGCAGACGGCCGCACATTTATCTGGGTTGGACCGAGGGCGCACCTCTGCTTTACGTCCTCAAGTTTGTCTTTTTGGGTGAAGGCGAAACTGCATCAATTACAAGAGAAATTTTGAGATTGGCGGAAAAGGACGAAGAGCTTCGCCCCTGCGTCCATGTAGCCTGAAATGGCAGAATTCAAAGTGCATTAAAAACAACGGTCAAATCATCGACTGCAGCGCTGAAACGCTCACCAGGCTTAAAAAATCGCCAAACTTTCAGGATCCGGTCTGTTTGCAAAAAAGGCCATCAACCGAATTCGGTTGATGGCCTTTTTCAAAAGTGGCAAAAAGCTGGAACAAAATCCACCTTTGACGCGCCCAGTGGGAGGAATCAAACTTTCACCCGGCAAAAGTAAATTACATACAGCTATATTTAGAAGTACAAAGTTATCAAGCGAATATTAACGTCTTAAGAGTATATTTCCCCGAGCTTTCATATAATCGCTCTGTTCAATACGGCCTTAAGCCGACGAGTCTCCGGTAACAGCTTTGCAAGAACCGATAATAGCCTCAAGCACCCAGCCCGCTGCAACCCAACAAGTAACTCGCCATAAAGACGAACTGCTGAGCTGGTGGTTGGCGGCAGCCATTGTCGGCGCGGATATCGGCACGTCGGTTTTCTATTCAACAGGCATTGTTCGAGACATTGTCGGATTTGCCGCGCCACTGATGATCTTGGTCATATGCCTCTTAATGTGGCTGTTCAAGGTTACTTACGAAGAAGGTTGCGCGGCCAGTCCCTTCAACGGCGGCGCTTACATGATGGTGCTGCAGACGGTGGGACGGCGCATGGCGATGGTCGTCGGTGCTCTGACCATCTTGTCCTATCTCGCTACTGCCGCTGTCAGTGCAATTTCCGGTGCGTATTACCTGGATTCTTTTGACAATATCAATAACTGGCCGGTTATCAATATTGTCGCTGTTGCCAGCATTCCAGTCGTATTTTTCGGACTGCTCAATATAGTCGGCATTAAAGAACCGGCCAAGATTGTGCTTGCTGTCGCTGTTTTCCACTTCAGTCTGCTTTTGGTGCTCGACGTTTACGGTCTCTCTCTTGCAGTTATGACCGGCGCCAATTTTGGTCGCGTTTTTGAAGGCATAGGCACCCTTGCACCGCAAAATTTGGTTCATGGTTTTGCGGCCGCATTTTTAGGAATTACCGGCTTCGAAGCCGCCGCCCAGATTGTGGAACAGCTCAAAACACCAACCTGGCTGACCTTGCGAAAGGTATATCTGGTCGTTGTTTCATTGGTCGGAATTACTGCGCCCCTGACGTCTTACTTGTGCATCATTTTGCTTACTCCAGAGCAAATGAACACCTATTCAAAAAACTTACTGAGCGGATTGGCTTATACAGAATTCGGCAATATCGGGCTGATGATCCTGGTTTTGGATGCGTGCCTGATCCTTTTTGCTGCAGTCAACACTGCATATGCAGGATGCATCGGTCTGTGCACAACGATGGCCAAACAAGGCAATTTGCCCGGCTTTTTCCTCAGGCGCTGGGCGGACGACGCGCCCTGGCCGTTCAATAAATATCGAGACAGACTGCCATTCTTCCAGGGTTATCCCAACTGCGCGCTGGCATTCATGCTGGTAACTATTGTCATGATTTGCCTGCTTCGGGGAGAAGTAAATGCCCTTGCGGAAGTTTATGGAATGGCATTCCTGGCAGTAATGATGTCGTTTTGCCTCGGTGTAATTCTTTTGCGGGCGCGCATGCCGCTCAAAGTTGCACGCTCGCCCTATCGCACACGCTGGATCTGGCATGTCGGCGATCTGGCCATGCCGGTGCCGGCCGTACTCGGTCTCATTGCTCTTTCCTTTGCCGAAGTGGGTCTCTTCATCTACGCCGATGACGCGCGCATCCTCGGCTTGTCGATCTTCCTTCTCGTTTTGATGGTGACGGCATTCTATCGACTGGGTGTTCTGGAAGGCCGCTTGCAGCACTTGCCCGATTTGCGCCTTGGTCTTGGCAAATTCCAAAACATGGACGTCTTGCCCGAAGACCTGCCTACTTACGTTCTTTGCACGGCTGGAGCAAAAGCGCGTAACCTTACTGTTTTACTTCTTGACCTCCTCGAACACGAAGAGCCGGGTGAAAAGGAAGTGGTCATTTTCCACGCCGAAGAAGAAGCAGCCCGCCGCGGAGTTGTCTTCGAGCTGTTGCAAAGAGTGGTATCGCAACAGGTGGCGCCAAAATTCAAAGACCGCGATCTGATTTTGACCGTCAAAGTTTTACCTGAGACTTTGATCGATGGAATGATTCAATTGAAGCGGTATCGCAAGTTCAAGAAAATCTTCCTGGGCACCGGCCAAGATCCCACCCAGGCGCGCGAGTTTGCGCGAGAATTGGAGACCAACACAGGCGTTCACGCATGCGTCATCAATTCCACTCCACAGACTTAAATCGGCAAGCATGAAAATAGCGGCTGGTAAAAGCATAGCGGGGCTGACAGAATTGCCTGAGAAAGTATTGAAAGTATTGAAAGGATTGAAAGGATTCAACCCTAGAAGTAAAGTATGTTCTGGATTTGTCCTGGCCCATCCCCGTGACTAAAAAACAAACTACTGAGTTCTCCAAGTGGCTGATGCAAGGCGCAAAGGCCAATACGGCCGAGCCCGCGCATTGCGACAGCTGGTGGAAGGTAATGTGCCTGACAGGCGTCGATTACTTCTCTACTCTTGGATACCAGCCCGGTATTGCATTTCTAGCGGCCGGATTGCTGTCACCACTGGCGACACTAGTTCTCGTTTTGATGACTTTGTGCGCTGCCTTGCCGACCTATTTCGTCGTTGCTTCTGAAAGCCCGCACGGTCAAGGCTCCGTCTCCATGTTGGAGCGTTTGCTGGGCGGTTGGAAAGGTAAAGCAGTCGTCCTCATTCTATTGGGATTCGCTGCCACCGCGTTCATCATTACCATTACCTTGTCTGCTGCCGACGCTACCGCTCACATTATTGAGAGCCCGGTCATACCTGTTTGGATGCACAACAAAGATCGAGTCATGGTAACTCTGCTTTTGCTAAGCCTTTTGTCCGGTGTTTTTCTCAAAGGATTTAGAGAAGCAATCGGAGTTGCGGCAGTCATCGTTGCCATTTATTTGAGTTTGAACGCATACGTGCTGTTCGTAGCCAGCCAGCATTTGATGGACAATCCGCATGTTTTTCAAGACGCCTGGACGTCCTTAAACAATCGCTACCAGTCGCCAATGCAAATGTTTCTCGTCTCGATGCTGCTCTTTCCGAAATTGGCGTTGGGTCTGTCCGGATTCGAAACAGGCGTAGCGGTAATGCCGCTTGTAAAAGGAGAGCCCGACGACGAAGCGAAAAAGCCCAGAGGACGCATCAGAAATTCAAAAAAACTTCTGGCTACTGCTGCCATTATCATGTGCTTTTACCTGGTTTTCAGCAGCGTCACAACTTCGCTTTTGATTCCGCCTGAGCTTTTCGCCGAAGGCGGCGAAGCCAACGGCAGAGCACTGTCTTATCTTTGCCACAAGTATCTCGGACATTTAGTCGGCAGTTTCTACGATTTGTCCACGATCTCGATATTGTGGTTTGCAGGTGCGTCGGCCATTGCCGGACTTTTGACATTGGTGCCTAAATACCTGCCGCGTTACGGCATGGCTCCTGATTGGGCACTGGCAACCAGACCGCTGGTCATATTCTTCTTTCTTGTTTCGGCCGCCGTTACGATTATGTTCAAAGCAAATGTCGATGCGCAGGCCGGAGCCTACGCGACAGGCGTACTTGTTTTGATGACATCGGCAGCAATCGCAGCCACTTTTGCCAGGTGGCAGCGCAATTGGATGTATCGAGTCGGATTCATCCTGATAAGCGGCATCTTTCTCTATACTTTGATTGCCAACACATTGCAGAATACTGAAGGTCTGCAAATCGCTTCATTTTTCATTGTGGCAATTTTGGCCAGTTCGCTGGTATCGCGAGCGATTCGCTCGACTGAATTGCGCATCCAATCGGTAACACTCGATGAAACCGCATCAAGGTTCATCGACGAGGCGACGAGCAAGCACTGGGGTGAAGTGCGAATATTGGCGCATCGTCCCGATGATATCAATTACGGTGTCAAGGAAGAGTGGGCGCGGCACGTTCACAGCATCCAGCATCCGGAAGGCGACTTCATTTTCTTCGAAGTGACCACCGATGACACCTCGGAATTCATCGACGATTGCCTGGAGGTCAAAGGACAAGTGATCAACGGATACCAGGTCATGAAATGCACCTCGTCCGCCGTTCCCAATGCGCTGGCCGCATTGCTTCTCTACATTCGCGATCGCACGCACAAAGTGCCTCACTGTTACCTTGGCTGGACTGAAGGTCACCCGATTAGTTATATCGTCAAATATATTTTCCTTGGTGAGGGTGAAACAGCACCACTGACGCGCGAAATCTTGCGCTCGGCAGAACATGATTCGAAACGCCGCCCACTCATTCACGTCGGCTGACACGAACCGATTATTTTTCGTTCTCTTTGCGCAAACGCTTTAACTCAGCCTCGATGCGGGCGGCTCTGTCTGCGCTCATCGGATGGGTGGAAAGAACTGCAAACAATTGCGCTGAACCTTTTCCCAAAGCGCTTTCTTCTTTTTCCAGGCGTTTGAAAAACTTGACCAGCCCTTCTCCCTGATAGCCGGCCTTAACTTCCAATTCCAAACCGGTAAGATCGGCGTCTGTTTCTTGAGTGCGGCTGAAATTCAAAGACTCCAGCTTTTGCGCAAGTGCAAATGCCGCTTCCATTTTTTCAGAGTCACCGGCACCGCCGACACCGCCTGAAATCAAGCTCAAGCATGTGATCAGTCCGGCATTGTGCAATGCTTGCTTCAACGTATGGCGATGAATAACATGACCGACTTCATGAGACAAAACTCCAGCTAATTCATCATCGTCGGAAACTTTATCGAGCAATCCGGAATTGACGATCAGAATTCCGCCGGGATATGCACACGCATTTATCTCTTTGTCCTTTTTCACGAAGAATTGAAATTTATACGGATTCTTCTCGAGCTGCGCAGTAAGCTGATTGCCGATTTTTGATACGCGCTTGAACGCGTCTGATTTCTTATCGAGCTTGTCGGTTCGAGCAAGCATCTCACCCAGCTTCACTTCGAAGGAAGGATCGATCATGGTGGCAACACCGGCCGCCAATGGATCGAGCAGCATATAACCCGTGATTGCCATGGCAACGACAGCGCCGGTGACAATCGTCCAATATCGAAATTTGTGACTGCCCCGTTTGACTATCTTATGATCGGCATGAGCAGCTTGTTTTCCTAACTCCGTACCGCCTGCCGCTTCAGCCAGTGCATGCAAAAGAGCACGGTCTTCCGAAACAATCGCCACACTTTGGCGCTCGCAAACAAGCTTGAATCGATCGCCGTCATGACCGCCCACTTGCAGTGTCAAATCTTCAAAGGGAACACTAAATGCGGTGCCGCATACAACAATTTTGCCGCTGCCCACTTGAACTTGCACGAGATCAGGCGCGTTACCCGATGAGTCGTAAAATCTTGCCTGATACGTGTCCATGGTTTCTTATCCGATAAGCGAAAGAAGTCCGCCCCGCCTGCTCACGAATTGTCCCATCCATGCTCCAAAGGCTCTCGGATTCCTGGTTTGAATCCAGACTTTTCCCGGTCCTTGAAATTTGCAGGCCAGACCTTCTCCGCTGGTCATGCTGCTCCACCAGGTCTTTCCTGCCTTGACCATGTGATATTGAGTGTCTCCCGACCAGGCAACTACGTGTCCGTTGTCCACGATGTATTCTTGACCGGCCGGGATGGGAATCTCCATGATCGCGCCGAAGGCACTGATAACAAAATGTCCGGTCCCCTTCAAATGCAATACAAAAAATCCGGCTCCGGAGAATAATCCAGCCGTCAGTTTTTGCGCCTTCGTGCCCATTTCTACATGATCGAGCGCTGCCAGCAAACAACCGCTCTGGACATAATAGTCCTGTCCATCGGCGAGCGAAATCACTTTTACATCGCCGATCAAACTGGGCGCCAAAAGTACGTCACCGTTTCCATCTTCGGCAGAAACCTCTTGAAAAAAGAATGTTTCTCCGCCCAGCACAGATCTTTGCATTGCTCCAAAAAATCCGCCCCACATCTTGCCGCGAATATGAAGCTTAGGTGACTTGGCCACCATCGCGCCGGCTTCGGCCCTCATTTTTTCGCCTCTTTTCAGTGAGACCAATAGGACCGCGTTAGACCCCTCGTGCAAGACGTCATATTGCATAGTTAAGCTCCCAGGTGACTTTGGGCCACTTACCCGTGCAAATTAGAAGTCAAACAGAAATTTAGCCAATCAAAGCGTATGAGCTTGTCTAGTATTTGGGAATATTTGAACGGAGAAAGGGATGAGTTTTAATGGGCAGCAGACAACTGGGAAACCGGCAAATGAATTTCCTGGCCCGCCTCTACGAGCGCGGCACGGGCGAATCCATTCCGGCTACCGTCTCCTTTCAGGACGACACGATTCTCATTTACCTGGAAGAAAACGGCAATGAGCCAATCGAAGTTCCCCTGGACGAATGGGAGGTGCGAGTCGGCGGCTCTTCTGAAGACAAGATCCTCCTCTACGCTCTGAAGACAGGCGATACGCTCATTTGCGGCGACGAACACTTTCTCACTTCAATCGCCGAGGCGACAAACAACCAGGACATCATCAAACAAATCGCCAAGGCAAAAAAGCGAAATTCTACGCGCTTCATCAGGCAATCGACCGGAGTGGTGGGTGTGATTATCTGCCTGACTATGTTTGTCGGTTGCGTCGGCATTTCGTTTTTAGCACCGCGCCCTCATCACAGTTACAAAGACACCAAAGAAGTGGAAACCGCCGAAGAAACTGCCGAAGAAGGTGCTGAAGAAGGCGCTGAAGAAGGAGCCGCAGAAACCGCCGAGGGTCCTGTCGAAGACTTTGATGGCGGCAAGTACATGCAGTCCATTCAAGGCAAGATAAAACGCGCCTGGCACCCACCGGCAGGCGCAAAACCGGCAAAAATAATTGTGCTATTCACAATCGACAAGTCCGGCAAAACATCCCACGCCAAAATCTCGAAATCATCCGGCGATAAAGCATGCGACGCATCAGCTTTGAAAGCGATTTCGGACGTCAGCCCGCTGCCGAAGCTGGGCAATGGTTCTCCACCGAAAGTAGAAGTCGAATACACCTTCGATCTCAATGGCAAATCCAAAAAGGCAAGCGCTCCCAGTCCAGCTCAGTCACAGGGCGCTGAATCTGAAGAACGAAGATATGACTGAGCCTGATCGCTGAACAACTGTAATAATCGTAGATTCCAGCTTACCTTGACTTCAAAAGACCAGGCTTGTTAAGCTGGAAGTTTGTCGCATTTTAAGAAACCAGGTGAAAGTCATGGCCAAACTGAGTCCTGCGCAGCAATCATCTTATGATCGCCTGATCAAATCTTTGGGAATAGGCGAGTTTGTTGTCGTGCACGGCAAAGAAGGCCGCGGAAAAACAACCATTCTCAAAGAGCTGCATGCCAATAACAAAAAATCGAAATTTCTCGATATGCGCGAGTATGTTGAAGATTTGAAGCACAAGGACCCGTTTCAAATGGAAGAAGTCCTCGAATCATTCATTCGCAATGCATTTGGGAAGTCGGATCTCGTCATTCTCGACGATATCAATCTGCTCTATGACGTAATCTGCGGATGCGGCTACAAGGAAGCATACCCGCGTCAGAAATTCGTAGAAGCAGTTTTCACAAACATCGTCAACCTGGTGCTCGAAGGTGGAAAGAGACTGGTCCTCGGCACTGCAGGAAATACACCGGATGCCGTCGCATCGAGAACCTATTGGGCCGGAATCGATAAGTTCACACTGAAAGATTACGAACACTTGTGCGGTATTTTTCTCGGTAAGCGCGCAGAAAACATTGACATGGCAAAACTGTTCAGATTCGCTCCGAAGTTGAACGCGCATCAGCTCAAGTCGGCTTGCATGTGGCTCAAAGATGAGGAAGGATTGGACACGGAAATCTTCATCGACTACCTGCGCAGTCAGCGAATGACGAGTAATGTCGAGCTGGATGAGGTGGAAGCGGTAGAGCTTCGTTCACTCAAAGGTTTCGACGACGTCATTGAAGCACTGGAAGCAAACATCATTATTCCGTTGGAAGAAGATGAGCTGGCGCTGGAATTCGGAATCAAGCCAAAACGCGGAGTTCTTCTTGCCGGTCCGCCCGGCACCGGCAAGACCACCATCGGTCGGGCTCTTGCACACAGACTGAAGAGCAAGTTTTTCCTGATTGATGGAACATATATTTCAGGAAGCCAGGACTTCTACAGTCGCATTCATCAAGTTTTCGAAGCGGCAAAAAACAATGCACCTGCTGTCATATTCATTGACGACAGTGACGTCATATTCGAGAACAAAGAAGATTTTGGCTTGTATCGCTATCTGCTCACAATGCTCGACGGCTTGGAAGGAGAGAGCAACAAACGAATTTGTGTAATGATGACGACCATGGATGTGGCAAGCGTGCCACCGGCTTTGGTGCGCTCCGGGCGAATTGAATTGTGGCTGGAAACACGACTGCCGGACAAAGAAGCCAGACTGGAAATTCTCAAGGAACGATCGGAACTGCTGCCGGAGGTTTTGAAAAACGTGGAACTCAATCGCCTTTCTGAAGAAAGCGACGGTTTGACCGGAGCCGATTTGAGACGATTGATTGACGATACCAAGATTTTGTACGCCTTCGATAAAGCAAGGAAGAAGCCTTTACTCGACTCTTTCCATTACTTCCAGAAAGCGATTGAAACGATCAAGTCGAATAAAGAAAAATACGAAGAAGCCGAGTCAAAGGCTCGTGAAAATTTGGCCTTTGCTGGAAAAGGCCGCTCGATGCCTGCCTGGATGTTTTCAAAAATGATGGGCGACGACGATTGATGTTGGCGCGACTTATTTCATCGGCTCCTGGCGCTGTTTGATCGCTAGCTCTACTGCTTTCTTTGCGAACTCGAGCGCTTTTGCGTTCTGGTTCGTCTTGTCATAAATAAGTGCCAGACACATATAAGAGCTGAGCACATTGTTTGAATTTGCAGCTGTCATATGAGGTTCAACTTTTGTAAGCGCATCGAGAACATAAGTCTCCGCATCAGGATAATTGTTTTCAAAGAAGAAAAGCAATCCGATATCACCTTTCACAAGCCCCAGAAAAGTATCTTCCGCTCCCAGCAAACTAACGGCATTTGCTTCGAACTTCGAAAACAGCTCTTTACCTTTTTCTTTGTCGCCGGCGTAATAGAACGCTTCGCTCAGTCCACCATAATTTCTAAGGTTCTTTCCATCTTTCTCAGCGATCACTTTATCGAATGCAGGAAGCGTTTTCTCATAGGCAGCAGGGTCAGGAATGATTGCCGAGATAGTAGATTTGCAAGTATCTTTCAATCTCATTAGAGTAGGCTCGAATCCACGCACACGAACCAAGCACTCTTCCGCGCTCGGAGCTACGAGTTTGGGCGGGGCTTGAGCAGGAGTTATCGTTGCCGGCGTTGCAGGCGGCGCTACAGTCGGAGTCTGGCACACAGCGGGAAGGATAGAAATTGATAAACAGACAAGCAACGTAATCGCAATCGGACTAATTTGAACTTTTCCACTGCACATAGAAACTTTAATCCTCCGTTTCTAACTAAGACCGCCTAACCTAATCCCGGTGCTGTCATTTTGAAGGGATCAAGAAGAACGTCCAATTCTTCTTTCGTCAGCTTTGTTTCCTGAAGGGCAACTTCTCTTACTGTTTTCCCAGTTTTAAATGCCAGTTTTGAGATGTTGGCCGCAGCATCGTATCCGATAGCAGGGACGAGTGCCGTGCAAAGTGCCAGACCCTGTTCCACCAGATGCGGTCCTCTATCTGTGGCTGTTATGCCCTCAATGCACTGCTTGCTGAAGTTGGATGCAGCACTGGCAAGCAAATTGATCGCTTGCAAAAGATTGTATGCGGCAACAGGCATCATCACGTTCAATTCGAAATTGCCAGATGCTCCCGCCAGTGAAATGGTGGCATCATTGCCAACCACCTGAGCACACACCATCGTTAATGATTCGGCAATTACAGGATTGACCTTTCCAGGCATGATTGACGAGCCCGGTTGAACTTCCGGCAACGCGATTTCACTAATGCCGGCGCGCGGTCCGCATCCCAGCCAGCGTATATCATTTGCGATTTTGAGCAAACTTATGGCAATTGTTTTCAATTGCCCGGAGCAATCGACGACCTCATCCAAGGTACTTTGTGCTTGAAAGTGATTGTCGCTTTCCTTCAATTCGATACCAAGATCTTTTGATAACTTCTTCAGTACCTTTTCAGGAAACTCAGGACGGCTGTTTATTCCAGTACCAACTGCGGTGCCGCCCAATGCTACTTCGGAAAGTCTCGAGATTGAATATTCCAAGCGTTCGATAGCGCGTTCAACCTGTCCGGCGTAACCGAGAAACTCCTGGCCCAGCCTGATGGGAGTGGCGTCTTGCAAGTGCGTCCGCCCCGTTTTTATAACGGGCATAAACTCTTCGCTCTTTGCTTTCAGTCCTTTGTGCAGCTCTTCCAGCGCGGGCTTCAGTTTTTCCTTAATGTCAATCAAGGCAGCGACGTGAATTGCTGTGGGAATGCAGTCGTTTGACGACATGCCGAAATTGACGTGATCGTTTGGATGCACCAGATGGCGATCGCCAAGCTTGCCGCCCAGGATTTCCATGGCTCGATTGGCAATCACTTCATTGGCATTCATGTTTGTGGATGTGCCGGAGCCGGTTTGAAAAACATCAACGACAAAATGTTTGTCAAACTTTCCGTCGGCAACTTCCTGCGCTGCTTTGGCAATTGCATTGGCGTGCTTATCTGCGAGATCTCCGAACTCCAAATTCACTTCGGCGGCGTACCTTTTTATAAGGCCCAGTGCCCGGATAAATGTGCGCGATAAGCGCAGGTCGCTGATTGGAAAGTTAATCACTGCTCTTTGAGTGCTGGCTCCATAATAAGCGTCGGATGGAACTTCCATCTCGCCCATCGAGTCTCTTTCCTTGCGCGTTTCGCCCATCTTGCCGTCCCCTTGTCAGACCAGGCTTTTGAAAATCAGGCTGTCGATTATAGTGGGGCCGCCGCGAAGATGTTTAAGAAATCGCTATTAACCGGGGATATTTACATTTCAGCTGCATAAAGTGAATGTGGGCAACTTAAAAGGGGCGACAGGTAACCGTATGCATTTCGTCAATACACTGAAAACACTTGTTTTCATGGGAGTCTTAACCGCATTAATCGTCTTTGTCGGCGGAATATTCGGCGGCAAGACCGGCATGATGTTAGCCTTCGGCGTCGCCTGCGTGATGAATATCGGCAGCTATTGGTTCTCCGACAAAATCGCTCTGGCTGCGCACCAGGCACAACCAATTGAAAGAGAGCAGGCGCCTGTGCTTTACGAGATCGTAGAAAGGCTGGCTGCCAGGGCCAATATCCCGGTGCCGCCAATTTACCTGATTCCCACCGACTCGCCCAATGCATTTGCCACCGGACGCGATCCTGAGCATTCGGCGGTGGCGGTAACAGCCGGCATTCTCAAGATGCTTTCCGAAGACGAATTGGAAGGAGTGCTGGCGCATGAACTGGGGCACGTGAAAAATCGTGACGTGCTTTTGACTACCATTGCAGCAGTCCTGGCAGGCGTGGTGACCATGATTGCGCAGAACGGCATGTATTTTGTCGGTTCGTCGCGTGACGATGAGGGTCCCAGCCCGGTGCTGATGATTGTTGCCGCCATATTTGCGCCGATTGCAGCGGCGCTTATCAATATGGCCATTTCCAGGTCGCGCGAGTACGAAGCGGACGCCACCGGCGCTGAGTTGTGCGGCAAGCCCCTGGAATTGGCAGATGCGCTGGCCAAAATAGAACACGGCGCGCAAGTGCGACCGATGACCGGGGGCAATCCCGCTTATTCATCTCTCTATATAGCCAATCCATTTCCGCAAAACTGGCTCTTCAAACTGATGTCGACTCACCCGCCCACACAAGAGCGCATTTTCCGTCTGCAACAGATGGCCACAAAGATGCAAGCGCATTAAAGCGGCGAGAAATCAGACCAGACCTTCGCGCATCGCCTTAACCGCTGCCTGTGTACGATCGGACACAGCCATTTTTTCCATGATGTGCCGCATATGTGTCTTGACTGTTTCGACACTGACTACAAGCTTGTCGGCAATTTCCTGGTTGCTTAGCCCGTCCACGACAAGCTTCAACACATCCATCTCCCTTTGCGACAAAGTTTGCTGCGTGCCGGACGGCTGTTTTGTCATGCCGACTGCCGCTTGAGGTACATTGCCGCCGACTGCGCAAGCTTTGAGTACACGACTGGCCACACCGGGGTCCAGCCAGGCAGCCCCGTCGGCCACGCATCGAATTGCCATCGCCAACTGCGTGCCGGATACTTCCTTGAGGCAATAACCGTCCGCACCTGCCGCCAGGGCAGCAAAAACATCACGATCGCTGTCGTGCGAAGTGAGCATGATCACTTTGCAGTCAGGAACCAGCTCTTTCACTTTCTTGGTGGCCTCGATGCCGTCCATCGTCGGCAGTCCGATATCCATTAGCACCACATCCGGCTTCATGCTGAGAATACTCTCGACTGCTACTCGCCCGTCATTCGCTTCTCCAACCACCTTAAATCCGGACATTTGCTCCAAGGTCAATCTCAAACCGACGCGTGTTATTTCGTGATCTTCGGCAATAAAGACGCTCACGGTATCTTGCCTGGTCGGCGATGGCATGGCTCTTGGACTCCTTTATCTACAAAAAAGCAAAGCAACAATATCCGTGTAAGTATAGTTACCCGGAGTAAAAAATTGAAACCCTGCAGAAGAGGTCAGGAAGAATTACCACCCCTGAACAAATGGGCACCTGTGGGCGAAAATTTGCCCACGGAAATAACAAAACTCAGCGGAGGAAACCGGGAAGCCTTTTAGATACTGATAGCTTGACTCAAGCTAAAACCTATCTTATCAAAGTCTCAATTGTGCCTCGGCACACAGTATGCCCCGTTCACCGGTGAAGAGTGTCCGAAGACCGGCTGTACTGCACAGTCTTAGAGAAACCGACCGGCTGAAATCACACTTTAGTGTGATTTTTGAACTTAAACAAAAAGTTTCTATCAGCTGAGCTGCGACTTCAAAATCTTGCCTGTGGAGTTGCGCGGCATTGTCTCGATAAACTCAACTACCCGCGGTACTTTGTAATCGGCCAGTCGTTTTTGGCAGAATTCTTTGACTTCCGCTTCGCTGACGATTGCATCTTTGTCCAAAACGATCAAAGCCTTGACTCGCTCTCCCATAATTGGCTCAGGAACACCAATTACAGCGACGTCTACAACACCCTTCAGTTTTGCAATTACATTTTCCACTTCACGCGGATAAATATTTTGTCCGCCGCGAATGATCAATTCCTTTGCCCGGCCAACGATCCATAGATACGCATCCGTATCCAAATAGCCAAGATCGCCCGTGAAGAACCAGCCGTCGCGCAAAACTTCTTTTGTTTTTTCAGGGGCACGATAATAACCGCGCATCACGTTCGGCCCTTTTATGGCAATTTCGCCCACATTGTCGCTGCCCACAGGCAGAGGGTTTCCATTCTTATCGAAAATGCCGACAGTAACGGTTGGAATTGCCATTCCGACCGAACCTTGCACATTTTTTCCGTTGACGGGATTGAGAGTGGCCACGCAAGAAACTTCAGTAAGTCCATAGCCTTCCACAAGCGGCGCTTTGACGAAACGAGCCAGGGATTCGAAAAGGGTCTTGGGCAGCGGCGCTCCACCGGACAGGCAAAGGCGCAAAGAAGAGAGATCGAATTTCTGTTTTTCCATTTGCAGAATCATGTACTGATACATGGTCGGCACTGCCGGAAGAACCGTGACTTTCTCTTCTTCAATTGTTTTGAGAGCCGGCACCACATCGAATTTGTCGATCAGTGCAAGCGAACCGCCTTTGTGCATGGTGCCAAGCATCACTACGGTCAGTCCGTAAATGTGGCATAAAGGCAGTGCGCCCAGCAAACGATCGTCGGGACCGACCGGAAATGCCGCATGAGCAGCGGTAACAGCGCCCAGCATATTGCCGTGCGTGAGCATGGCGCCTTTGGGCTTGCCTGTAGTACCTGATGTGTAAACTAGAACGGCCAGGTCTACTTCAGGAGACACTTTTGTGATTTTGCCGAAGAAGCTGGAACTCGAGGCTGACTCGGAAACATAGGACATGCACAGCTGAGTCATTTTGACTCGAGCAGCCGCCTTTTCGCTCAAAGTTACCGCGGTATAGCCACCTTTGTCGCCATAAGTGAGAACAAAAACGTGTTCGAGATTAGGCAAATTGTCGACGGCATCTTTCACTTCGCCGGCTGTCGATTCATGGACGATCAGCACTTTGGCTTCGGAGTCGGACAAAATGTGGGCAATTTCGTCTGCTTTCAAAAGCGGGTTGATCGGCACAACCGTGCCGCCCAAACTGCTGACTGCAAAAAATGCCGAGATGAAGTCCGGATGATTCGGAAAAATAATTCCCACTTTGTCTTGCGCTACAACTCCAACTCTGAAAAGCGCAGAGACAATGTCGAGACTGGTGGCGTACAAGCGCCCATATGTATAACTTGACCCCTGGTAGCGCACGGCCACCTTTTGCGGCTGAGCTTCTGCCTGCAAGGCCAGGATTTCAGCCACATTTTTGGATTCGCCCTGGGACATTGCCAGCTTGGATGCCTGTGAGGTTGCGTTCCACGAATTCATTTTGGTTTTCTTCTGTAAGTAAACGGGCGCGTAAAGTCTAATCTATTTTGGGTTTTAGCTTGTTAAGAGCTCTTAACAAAAACCCCGAAAGCCTTGCTGATTCATGCTTAGACCGAAATTTCGAAGCGGCGTTTTTGAGCGTTAGTACTGACATCTTTGCAAGCAACATAAAACTCACGGCTCGCCGCGCCGTAACCTAAAGCCAATGGCTGGCAAGCCATTTCGCCGTCCCGGTACTGCATTTGAAAGAGGTTGAATTGCCCGGCCTCATAATCGAAGCTGATGCCGTCTTCCTCAAGATAACTGCCTTCGGCGCGGTCTCCAAAAACAACAAAAGTGACAGGAGCGTTTCTCACTTCGTCGGCGGTCATTCTCAAATCGGCAAGTGGAATTATGCTTCCTTCTCTGACAAAGGCCGGCACCTCATCAAAGCCAAAGGCAATCTCGTAAGTTCTGCCGCCTGAAAGCGGCTTGGCGTCCGGGCCTCCTTCCAAGCGATACCAATTACCCTCAGGCAGGTATACCGGTCTCGATCGTTTTGCCCGATGCACAATCGGCGCCACAATGATGTCCTTTCCGAAGAAAAACTGATCGTCCACATCTAACGCGTGTTCGTCGTTTTCAGCATGGAATGCCAGCGGTCGCATGATCGGCGAGCCGTTTATCATATGCTCGAAAAAGAGAGATTGCAGATAGGGAAGCAGACGATAGTGGAATTCGATAAACTTGCGCACGGCTTTCTCGACTCTGTCACCGAAGTGCCAGGGTTCTTGCAGACGTCCGCTCAATGCACAATGATTTCTGAAAAACGGATAGAAAAGTCCGACTGAATACCAGCGAGCCAGCAGCTCGCCTGTGGTATCAAATGCGAAACCACCGATATCGACGCCGGCAAACGGCACACCGCAGAGGCCAACGCTGACCAGCATGGGAATGCTCATCTGCAGGTGTTCCCACCAGGAATTGTTGTCGCCCAACCAGACGGCCGAATATCGTTGCATGCCGGCATATCCGGAGCGCGTCAAAACGAATGGTCTCTCTTTCGGACGCAAAGCCTTCAATCCCTGCCAGGTGGCACGGCTCATTTGCATGCCGTAGAGATTGCGCACTTCCATATGCCCGATCTCGCCCTCCGGCGCTTCCTGCATGAAGAGCTGATCTTTTGCTTTAGGCAATTCGTCTTCGATGCCTTCCAATGGTTCATTGGCATCGAAGATGGCCGGCTCGTTCATGTCCGTCCAAATTCCTTTCACGCCCAGGTCCGTATAAAAACCGTGTTGTGCTCCCCACCATCTTCTGACTTCCGGTTTCAAGAAATCAGGAAATGCAGAAACACCAGGCCAGACTTTTCCTGTATAGAGTTTACCGTCAGCTTTTTTGACGAAGCAATCTTGTTTTTTTCCGTCTGTAAAAACAGAATACTTGGGGTCTTTTTTGACCCCCGGATCGACAATTGTGATGACTTTGAAGCCGTCCTTATCGAGGTCGGCGACCAGCTTTTTCATGTCGGGAAAACGTTCTTTGGAAGTGGTGAATACCCGATATTCATCCATGTAGTCGATATCAAGGACAATGGTGTCGCATGGTATGGAACGGCTGCGAAACTCATGAGCAATGCCGCGCACTGTTTTTTCGTCGGGATAACTCCATCTCGACTGCTGGTGCCCGAGGGCCCAGTGCGGGGGTAATTTCGATCGACCGGTAAGAACAGTGTAGGCGGCCACCAGATCCTTCAGCGGTGCCTGACCGAATAAGTAAAGTTGCCATCCCCTGCGACTCAACAACGTGACCAGAGCCTCACCGCTCAGTCCGGAATCAAGATCCCATTTCTGGCAGGCGGGTGAATCGAGAAAAGCAGCGTGCCACTGTCCCTGGTGCCACACAAAAAGCAAAGGCAGAGACTTGTACATCGAGTCCATCGATGGAAGATGTCGAGAGTTATCAGTATTGATCAGGGTATGGACGGCGCCGCGCCGATTCAATCCGGAAAGGCGTTCGCCCAAGCCGTAGCAGCGGGTGTCTTCCGGCAGGTGAAAAATGAAGTTGAAGCGACTTTCGGCCGTGCGTTGAAATTTCAAATCAAACGGAAAAACCACACTAAGATCAGATTCTTGCGCTTCTTGCCACTCTAATCTTCCCGCTTCACCGGAGGAGAAAAATGACATTTGTTCGCTGCCGTCATCTAAGGTATCGAAGCCGCCTGCGCCACCATCTTCTTCCGCCTCAATATCGAGAGCGAAGGAAAAAGGCACGCCGTCTTGCCCCTTTGGCCAGGCGCTTATACGGACAACAGAAACACCGGCAATATCGCACTTGTGAAAGGTGCATTCGTACGGCAAGTTTGCAGCATCGGCGAAGGCAGGCGACGAGCTTCGCGGGCTCTTCCTTGCCTCCAGCCAATAATCGCTTTTCTTGACCTCGGTTGTTTGTTTGGCCACGCTTTAGCCCTTGCTCAGAATTTTCTTGATGCCGTCATCGATGCCCTTTTCGCCGGAAAAACCGATGGTGAAAGTTACCACTTCGCCTTCCGTATTGAGAAAAACCAGAGTCGGAATCGGGCTTACTTCGTATTGATCGATGATCCGTTCGTTGTTGGGATCGTCGACGTCAACGCGCATGAAGGACACTCGATCGCCATATGACTCTTTGAATTTATCGAGCGCGGTATTAGTCTGCTTGCAGGGCTGACACCAGGAAGCATAAAAATCGATGACGGTCGGCTTGGTGGCTCCGTCTGCGCCTCGCACTCTCGACAGTCCGAGCATGGAGGCAATCATACGCGTGTCGGCTCCGGTCTTTGGACTCAAAATGTTTTTCGGCAATTGCATCATCGCCTGGTTGGCCAATTGCGCGTTCTTGTTGCCTTTGCCGAGCCTGATTGCACGCCTGTATTCATCTTTTGCTTTGATGAACTCTTTCACTTTGCAGTAAGACTGACCGAGCAAATAATGCGCTTCGCAGCTATTGGGATTTTCTTTGACAGCGATTTGAAAATGTTGAATGGCCTGTTTCATTTCTCCCTTGGTCAAACAGGTCTTTCCCTGTGCCAGACAACGTGCATAGGGACTGGCTGTTGGAGCAACAGCCGAGGCTTGCAGCACACCGAAAACAAACCCTGTCAACAAAACTGACGCTGCTACAGCACCAATTGATTTAGAACTCTTACGCAACATAACGCCAAAACCTCACGTGCAGATTTTTTGAAAATCTTGATTTACCTGGACCCCTGTGACGCCGACTCATTTGCTCCAATCTTCTTGTCATCTTCCTTGCTTACTTCCTTTGGAGCGCTTTGTTTCGAGCTGAGATGTGAAGACAGCCACTTATTGACAATCTCTACCTCCTGATCTGTAAACTGCGCTTCTTCAAAAATTAGGTGCTCCGCTTTCGGGATCAATTCGATTTGCCTGTCGCGAGTTGCCAACCGGTTGAAGAGTTCCACCGTTCCTGCCGGCCTGACCAACTTATCGTCGCAACCTTGCACAAAAAGTACCGGACGATCTTTGATCAAGACCGCCCATTTGTGGTTTTGGTTCATGAAATTTTGAAATTGAATCAGCTCGTTGGCCGAGACTTTCAGGCGCGACAGAGGATTGTTTCCCCACGAATCTCTGAGCTCCGGCTTCACCGTCGCCTGCTTGATAACCGCCGTACCGATATCAAATGGTTGATTGGGGGCGGCCAGCAAATGAAAGGCAACGTTCAGCTTGGCCTGTCCCTGTTTAAAGCGATCGCCTGCCGGTACCGAAGAAATCAAGCCGTCTACCTGGTCGGGAAATTGAGCACAGGCGCGCAAAGCGATAGCGCCGCCCATGGATTCGCCCAGGATAAACACGGGCAAGCCGGGATGAGCGCGATGCACCACTTTGAGGGTTTTTCGCACGTCTTCCATGCAACCGTCGAAATCGACTTTCTCTCTGCCTTCAGCGGCCATCCAGGAGCCGAACCCGCGCACATCGATGGCGTAGACGGCATAACCCAATTTCGACATGCGCTTGCCGAACGCATCATAAGTACCGTTGTGCAGGCCCAGCCCATGCACGCATAAAATGGCGGCGCGCACCGGCGTCTCCGAATCTACCCAGGAAAGACAGGGTGCATTGCCGCGTCGTACGACTTTGCCTTTTGATTTGCTTTTGTCGGCATTGTCAGGTGCTTGTGCATCAGAGGCAGGTGTCGCTTTCGACTCGGAAGCCCTGGTTTCGGAACTGCGCGTTTCATCTGAAGAGGCGGCAGCCGGCTTGGGCGAGTCGGCACCGTCAGCCGGCGGGTTGTCCTGAGCCTGAGAAGCGGCTGAGGACAAGAGCAGTGAGAAAGCTAAGAGCGTCGTCAGAATGGTACGGGACGCAATAGGCGCCATTTTCATAGCCTCGCAAGCCTATAGAAAGTTGATTGTCTCACGTTCTTGCCATGTTCGCCCGCTGTTAACAAGAAGTCATTTTTTCGCTGTCCCAACCGCTTTCAGCCTAAATCCCAATCCGCTGATTCTTGTTTCATTTGACGACTGACGGCAGTTAGAAAGTAAGATTGACCAGCGTGAAGAAACAGCAACAACACTGTAGATAACTGTTCTATATGCGATGAACAGGTGGGGGAGAAAACTGCTAAGTTCTACCGGCTATGACTCAAATCGCGGCACAAGCAAGGCAAAATTGGACGATCGCCCGAATGTGGCCGTTTTGAGCATGGAATCAATTCCTGCAGGTGGTGAGAGCCAGGCCAGGATAGCTTCCGGTCAGGCTCTCGAAGAGCAACTGCGGGTCCAGAAAAAGGCCCGGCGCAGTTTTGTCGCCTGCAACTTCTTTTCGCAGACAGCCGACAAATTGTCGATGCTCTGCCTTTTCTCTTTGATCATCTTGTTTGGTCCGCAAGGAGAATTGCTCGGACTCTCATCCTGCTTGCTCTTGTTGCCGGCAATTCTTTTCTCTTTCACGTCTGGCGTGCTTGCAGACAAGTTCAATCCGCTGCGACTGCTCAATCAATCACTATTGATACGAGCGGCGATCGTGCTTTCCATGTCCATGCTTTTGCCGCAGATGCTCGATGAAATACAAAGATGTTTCATCATCGCCATTCTCATGGCCGCCTTAGGATCAGCCTCCACACTCTTCGACATATGTCGCTTGAAAGTGACGCCACGGGTGGTGAAACTGACGGAAGCAACCAGCATCAATGAAAACACGCTGGCACCTCTGGTGAGACTGAATTCTCTTTTTTGGGCCAGCCTGGCTGCTGCGATCATGTTTTCTTCTTTCTTGTGGCTGGCCACCGGTACCGAGTTTCCCTGGATACTCTTGCGTCTTTCGGTCGTGCTCTATGTTCTGGCATACTTTGCCGGAGCCAATGTTGAAACTATTTGTCAAAACGCTTTCCGCCGCAAAGACTCGCTTTCGAAATTGACTTTTCTTCAATATTTGAAACGGCACAAGCGGGCAGCGAAAACATTATTTGTCAGCGCCGGAGTAGGAACATTTTCGCTGGCCTTTTTCGTTTGCCTGACACTTTTCGCCTGGCAAGGGCATCGTCTCAGTCTGACCTTGATGACTGAGCTTTTGCCGGCTCTGGCTCTGGGTCTTCTTTCCGGAGGACTGGCGGCGAACCATGCCGTTAAAAACGGCGGCTTAACCAAACTGACCGAAGGACTGGCGATTGTTTTAGTTGTAGCTTCAGTAGCGGCTGTAGTCACTGCAACCACCAATCATCTTATCGTTGCCCAATTTGGAGTTTTCGCTCTGGGCGCCTCGGCCAGCAAATCGCAGTCGCTTCTAGATACGCTTTGCCAGAGCATTTTCCCGCGCCAATATCGCGGCCGCGCGCTCGGTTTGCGCGCCGCATTGCAACTCTTGCCGATACTCTTTGCCGCTGTTTATATGGAACGCATTTTGCCTTCCGTTTCATTGCTTCCGGCCTTGAGAGTTTTAGCAATAACCGCTCTGGTATTTGCTTTCCTGATGGCTTTCGTATGGAACGACCTGGTCTTTTTGTTGTGCCGTTTGTGGGCCAGAAGCGTACTGAAAGTTTTCTTCAAGTTTCAGATCATCGACAAATCGCAATTGAATGATGACACTGTATCTGGTGCGCATCACTGGGGCAGAAAGAAAACGGTAATCCTGGCAGGCAATCACACAGGCTGGCTCGATCCCTTGATTGTAGGGGCCATCTTCGAGCGCCGCACACGATTTCTAGTAATGGAAGAAGCGATGAAATGGCCGGTCGTCGGTCATCTGGCCGCCATGCTGGGAGCAATTCCATTGAAACGCGGACACGGTCATGATGCGCTTAAAGCCGCCGAGGACTGTTTGTCGAAAGGCGAAAGCGTGCTTATTTTTCCGGAAGGAAAGTTGACCAAAGACGGCAGTATCGGGGAATTTCAATCCGGCGTGGCCAGGCTGCAAAAGGATACTCAATGCCCGATCGTTCCTTTTGCAATTTCCGGCGGTTTTGAAGCATGGCCGAAAGGAAAAAAGACCCCCCGCCCTGCAGCCATCCGCATCACCATTGGACGACCGCTCGAGGCTAAAGAACTGCACGATCTTAGCGTGGACGAAATCAGGCAACTGCTTCACGATCGCGTTCAGGACTTGAAGAACAATGAGTGAAAACGACTCAGGCGATATCCCGCTTAGCTCCGTTTTGAACAATATAGTCTTCGTCATAGTCAAACCAGTCTATCTGGGCAATATCGGCGCGGTGGCACGGGCCATGAAAAATTTTGCTTTGAGCGATCTTCGCCTTGTCAGTCCGCCCAAAAACTACAAGGATGCAGAAGCGCGAAAAATGGCGGTCGGCGCTTTCGATATTCTCAAACAAGCCAAAGTATTCGACAGCCTGGCCGACGCTCTCAAAGATGTTTCCGTTTCTGTCGGCACCACTTCGGGCAAGCAGCGCAAACTAAACCCGCTTCCACTGGCAGACGTTTCCCTGTCTCTCAGGGACGCGGCAAGAAACAATAAAGTTGCTTTTGTTCTGGGCGACGAGCGCGATGGTTTGCGGCAGGAAGACTTGAATCGCTGCCACCATATAGTCACCATCCCAACTTCAGAGGCTCTGCCTTCTCTCAATCTGGCTCAAGCAGCATGCATAATCGGCTATGAGATCTCGCGCCTGCCGGACGCCTCAGACAAGGGTTTATCGGTCTCAAGAGCGGATGCGCAGTTGTCTTCAGGTGAATACGACGACGAGCTGTTGCAACTATTCGGAGATCTGTCGGACTCAGTTAATTTCTCCCGCACCTTCAACCGGCAGCTTGTGCTCAGCGAATTCAGGCAGCTCTGGCAAAGGACCCATCCGACAAAACGGGAAGCCGACCTGCTCAAAGGAATTTTGATCAGGCTCAACCAACACCTGGACGCGAAAAAAGATTCCTTACGGCCCGGCGAGGAGCCGACTTCTTGAAAATGTCGTCTTTAAGGGTGCATATCTTCCCAATCTCGAATTAGATATAGCCGGCCCGGAAATGGAGATGTAAAGCCTAGATACACTTGTGTTTCATACATGATAGGAAGCACAACTGGTGTTAAGATGGCTTTCAGTGATCTAGTCTGAGTCGAGTCAGGAGATTTTTATGAGTTTGCGGGTGAGGCGGGTGAGAAAGTTCGGAAAAGTCTGCGGGATCGCGGCCACGCTTCTCACAATTGCCACTGCCAGCGCAAGTTACGCAGCAGACGTCAAACCGGCAACTCCGGAAATCCCGCCGGTTTTGAAGAAGGGTTACGAACAACTCAAGAAATCCGATTTCAAAGGGGCGATTACTACATTTCGCGAAGCAGTCAAGCAGAATGCCAACGACCCTCTGGCTCGGCGCTGCCTGGCATATGCTCTCTTGTGCAGCGGTGCGCCGGAAGACGCACTGACACAGCTCATCCTCTTGACTCGCCTGTCACCTCCGGGTGCCGCCGACTGGTGCACTTTCGGCGAAGTCTATTTGATCGCCGGCAGCTACGGACAAGCTGAAGATGCTTTCAATGATGCGCTCAAACTCAATGAAGGTCTTTTCTGGGCACGCTGCGGCATCATCAGAGCCAAAGCCATGCAGCGCAATTTCAAAGATGCCTATCAACTGATTGCCGAATTGATTGCCGACACTCCCGATGAAAAACTGAGACGCTATCTCTACAACTTGCGTCTCGGTATCCGCAGACTGGAATTGACGCCGGTACCGGTGGTTCCCTTCATCGATCGTCCGGATATCACGCCGGATACTCTCAGAGGACCTCAGGACGCTGGTCCGGGCGCATAAGTTCACTTTCTATGGTTCTCGACATGCGGCCTGAGGGTTCAGCCTGCGCTGCATGATCCGTGCCTGTCGCATTTCCTTTTCATAACCCTGGCGATCGCCCAGACCATTGAGTGCATAAGCGAGATCCTGCCGCGCGTTGGCTTCACGCAGCGAACCATGGGGACTTCTAGCCTGTTGCTCTGCGATTGCATCAGCCAGATAGCCTGCTGCTGTCTTGAAAAACTGCATCTTCTTTTCAGCAGTCAAAGCAGACTTGCCAGCCAAAAGAAGAGCGACCGCCAGATTGGTCTTATCTCTGGTCAGGCGAAGGTCGTCTTTCAGTAAGTGCTTTTTGTCGTAGGCCAGTGCGGATGAATAGCAAAGTACTGCGCCTGAAAAATTGCTTGTGTCACGTCTCAGTCCGGCCAGTGCGATCATGGCCGAAACCAAGGTCTCATCATATACTTCACTCGATTTCGATCGAGCCACCCAGACTTCTCTATACATTCGATCGGCCGCCTGGTATCGCCGCAAAACGGCAAGCGACTGTGCCAATTTCAACATTGACTTGTGCACGGAATCTTGATCGGCGCCTTGCGCTTTAAGCCTCTCCAGTTCGGCCAGTGATGAGAAGTAATATTCTTCTTCGCCGGCCTCGTATGGGTGTCCGTAATTTGCAAATGCATTCATGCGAAATGGCAAGAGTGCCATGATCAAAAACAGGCTGAGAGTCAAGAAAACGACCAGTCTCGTCATTGATGGTCACCGCCTTCTGAGCCACCGGCATGAACTTCGCAGTAGCCGTCGTTGCATCTTCCAAAAAGCAAATAACGATTGCGAGCGATCAATTTATAGATTCGATCGCCAATAGCAGTCATTGCCGGCAAATATAGAAAAGGAACGAACGGCCATAAAAGAGGAAGGCTTTGCGCAATCTTTCTGAAAGCGCGAAAACCGCCTGCCCATCCCTCTTCAGTCGCTAGAAGCATTTCCGTCTGAGCACGCTCAAAATCAAAATTCTCAAGGCGCCGGCGATTCTCGTCCAAAGTAAAGTCAATCATTTCTATGCGCCTGAAAACGTCCAGTCGATGCAAGACTCCTGTCCCCCTTACGCAAAGCAAGCAGTGTCCATCGAATGTCAGCACTTTAGGAGGTCCAAGCCAGAGCGTAATCCTGGCGCGTATCCAGGCCGCCAATCGGGCCAGGTCTTCAGGATAAACAAAGAGCACCAGCATCGAAATGAACACCCACTCGAAAACCGGCAGATTGATAAAGAAATCAATGCCCAGATGCAGGCACAGTCCGGCAAGAAGAACGACATATCGTGTCTCTTTAAACCAGATCAAAGTGGAAAGCGAGAATTCGATCACCAGCGTGGCCCAGGATAAGACCCGCAAACAATATGGGTTGTCCAAAAAAAACGGCAATGGAAAACGAATGAATTCGTGCATTCGTGTTGCCCAATATACGGCAGAACCGTCCAGCCACCTTGTGCCTGTAAATTTCCATAGAAAAGTATCGAGGTATGCAAGCGTGAATTGCATCTGCAACATTCTCAAGGGCCAGGCAGGCGACGATGGAGGTGCGAAGCCTGTGCTGCGCCAATCGGCCCTGAGGCTTTTGAGCAAATTGTCGGCGGAAAGCGCGTCGCCGCTGCGTCCAAAACTGAGTAGAAAGAGCGCCAGGAGCATCATCGAATCGCCACCATTTATATTGAACGGACACTGGCGATGCATGGACAGCAGCAATAGAAAAGCAGCAGGCACCGTATATGGAGTAAACAGGCCGACGGTGACGCAAAAGGCAATCAGAGAGAAAAAAACAAAGAAATTGATGATTGCCTGGTCGGATGCCGGAAGCAATCCCATCACGTCGAGAACGGGATCGAAGCGCCACCAATATTTGGCAATCGATGAAACAGGCACGATTGCATTGGGTCCATAGTAGAGAAAGAGGTCGTCGACCAAATGCACAAGCACCGTATCCAGCATCAATAGTCCGATCAAAATTCGAAATATCGAAAGCGGATACGGCGAGTAAGGCGCGAACAAAAATCTATCGATGTGGCGAAGCAAATCCCGGCTGGTCACTTAAGATCCTCCGGTTTTACTCGATAAACAAAAAATGTGACTGGACGGTTCGGTTCTTTGAGATCGGACTGTTTCTCAAAATGATCCATATCGCTCACCGGCACCCAGAAATAGGCAAGGGAAACCTGGACAGGCGCATTCGCGGGGTCCGATTGATGCGAGGGATCAAAATTGGCTCTGGCTATGAAACGACCGACATCGGCCCAAAATAGAGAAAAATCAGGCCAGGGCATCGAGTCTTGAAAAAGTTTGCAGAGCTTCTGCCTTCGATAGGCATCAAAATTGCCCATTTGTTCGAGCCTTGGGAATTCGTACAACTTTGTGGTTCCATCGGCAAATTCAACGACTGCGTGAGAACAAAAATTGATTTCGCGCAAATCCGGCGAAAATAATTTCCAGTTTTGCGTCAGGTTGAAAGCCTGCGTAACAGGCGAAACCAGAGCGATCAATCTCGACTGCAGTGGGCTTTTCGGCAGCAAGGTGATAACGGCAATGGAAAAGTAGACGGCCACGAACAAATAGACGCCGCACCTGTAGGCGGGGGGCAAATCGGTTTTATCTGGCGGTGCTTTTTCCATGCGCCTTAAATCTAGCAGCCTCGCAGGCGCGGACGGGTTTCAAAGTAGGGTGGTACTGTTATAGAATTGAATTCATCTGATAACTGGCGCCACATAGTTAAAACTCAAATCTGAACGGCTTCCCCAAGAATTTATGGACAGTGCAAACACTCTGGCGGTTGAAAGTCCATGGCTCAAGCGCGTCAGCTTTGGCACCAATTCCTATTTCACACTTTTCTTTGTTGTTCTTGGAGCGCTGCCGCTTTACCTGCCACTTGTAATCCTTATAGGTGAAAAGGCTGCCGGAGCAAGCCAACCCATTCCCTGGGTTTTCTGGGCCAACCTGTTCGTGAGCATGCCGCACACCTGGGCCACATATGCACGACTGTCACGCAAAATCGCCGAAAAGAAGGTCAGCTTTTGGTTCGGACTGCCTGCTTACGGATTTGTTCTGGCCTTCCTTTTGTTAGCAACGGTCAAAGGTTTTTTCCTGGAAGTGTTCACGCTCGTGAATGTCTGGCAGTCTTATCACTATCTGCGCCAGGTCTATGGCGTCAGTCGGTACTTCGGCAGGTCAAAAGACGAGCCGGCCCAGGCGCAAAAACTTTCCTTCGCCGCCTACCACCTGGCCATACCTCTTTTCACCTTGGGCAGATGGGACTTGCTTTACACCGTCTGGCACGGCAAGGCATCCGAATTCATTATTCCGCTCAATATTCCCGACCCGATTTTGTCTCTTTGCTGGTTTTTAGCAGCAGTCGGATTGGTCCTGGGGCTTTATGCAGAGGCAATCAAATTCAAGCAAGCCAATGAATACGATGCGACCGGCTTGCTTATCTTGCTTGTATATTTCGCCATTCACTGGTTCGGATTTCTGTCTTATGACTTTTATACGCGCGGCTTTCTTGCCATAACGATTTTTCATGCTGTTCAGTACATAGCCGTTGTTTTTCTTCTTGAGGAAAAGCAGGAAAGCTCTCCACGCTTTGCGACAAAACGCTTTCTCGACCTGGCTCCCCATGGCTTGACCTTTCTCGGATTTGGCGCGCTGCTTTACTTTGTCGGGGCGGCCATGCAGGACTACGTCTTTACTTTGCCGAATATTTTGTATGCAAAATTCAGTGCCGTCTGCCTTTCTACAATCTCAGCTCACCATTACCTGGTCGACACGGTGATGTGGGGACGCAAAACCGGACCTTGATCGCCAAGCCTGAATTCACCTCTTGAAAATCTTATTTTTCGGACACCTACCGAATTCGGTTGATGGCCAAAATTGCCTGGAGTAAGCGAAAACTGAATCACAGTGTTTTCATGGTGTTACTATTTGGCAAGGAACGTCCGCGCGTTCAACATAGATTCCGAGTCGGTAAGGAGTGCATTTGATGTCAGGCAGAAACAAAGCGATGTATACCCTCTGGGCGATTATCGTGGCTTCCGGCATCTCGTTTAATGTCGCCCAAGCCACCGCCTCGGCACCGGCCAAACCCAAAATTGTCAGCAATACTGTCGGGCAGCTTCTGCAAAGAGGCTACGAGCAAATGCGCAAAGGCAATTACGAATTGGCTGTGCGCACCCTGGCTGCTGCGGTGACTGCCGATCCGGACAGCATTTCGGCTCGCCGCTATCTGGCATTCGCCTTAATGCGCCACGGCTCTCTGCATGACGCCATGTACCAGCTTTTGATTATCCAGCGTATGGCAAAGGCATCGCCTTTCGATAATTACACACTTGGGGAAGCCTATTCCAAATTGGGCAAATTGACGGAAGCAGAAGCTTGCTACAAAGAAGCATTAAAAGCCAATCCGAATTATGACCCTGCCCGCGCCAGCTTGATTAAGACACTCAGTTCCACAGGCAAGTACGATGAAGCATTCACCGAGTGCTTGACCGGATACAAGGCAGCCAAAACAGAGATGCTTTCGCGCTATTACCGCATTCTTTATCAACACGTACAAGAGCAGAAATTGTCCTTGCGCAGAATGCAGGATCCTACGACCGTACCACCTGCCACCACTACGGTTACGACAACCGGCACAGCAACTCCGACTACAACCCAGTCACGCACAGTCGGCGATACGAGATAATTCAGGCACCACAGACAGTGCGTCAGACTCCCACTTCAGTCGGTGTCTTGCCGTTGCTTTTTGCTTTGCCCAGATAATAAGGAGAAGTTCTCTTGATTGTCTCGGAAAATGGCGTGGCATGAAAATCCAGCTCTGCTTCCGCTTTTTTGGAAGAAAAGAAAATCTTGTGTTGGCTGAGCCAGGCCACTTGCCTGGAAAGGGCGGGAGTGAGACCGAAAAGTGGAAAAGTGGCCTCCACTAAAGTGCCCAGACCGACCAGAAGCGGCCCGGGAATCTCCATTACAGGTGCCCTTGTGCCAAATATTTTGGAAAAAATGGTGCCAGCCTCACGCATGGTAAGGTTGGCACTGACCAGAACATAACGCTCACCGGTGCGTCCATGATCGAGCGCGTAGATATGAGCGGCAACGACGTCGTTGATATCGGAAAAAGGAACGCCGCCCGGAGGCACACCCAATGCCCAGCCTTTGGCCATGGCGCCGAAAATGACATGGTGATGCGGATGCGTATCGCCTTCACCAAATATGATACCGGGGTTGAGCATGATTACAGGCAGACCTTGCCTGACGAATGAATTGACTTCGAGTTCGGCCTCGTGTTTCGTGTCGCAATACGAAAGTCCAAGCCCATGCAGGTTATACTCGAAATCCTCGTCACCGAGCTGTCCTTCTTCAGGAATGCCCATGGCAGCGACGGAACTGGTATGAATGACTCTTTTGACATTGTTGCGCAGACAGGCATCCATTATGTTGCGGGTGCCCAGAACATTGACAGCATATTGTCTGTTTTGATCGCGCTTTTTATATGAAACCAGTCCGGCCAGATGGTAGACGACATCGCAACCTTCAACCGCTTCCTGCACATGCTCGGGATTGGTTACATCGCCGCGCTTATGCTCCAGAGCCAGACCTTGAAACACCTTTGGTATCGAGCTGCTGCGTCCCATCGTGCGCACATTATGTCCAGTGGCGACAAGCTTAGGCACAAGACTTGTGCCTATGAAGCCGGAGGCTCCAGTGACCAAAATTTTTAAGGGACGCTGAGCTTCCATTGACTCCTACTTGGATGCATAAACCTGAAGAGCAGTACTCAAGGGCACGGGTTTTGCACTCAAAAGCTCCTCAATGCGATTGTCGGTGCAGATATTATCGCGCATTGATAACTTGACTTGATCGCACGAAATGACCGGCACATCTTGAAAAAGCTGACAGACAGAAGCCGCAGCCATAGCTATTGGGTACGGAAGGGTAACAATTGGTTTTTCGACGCCGAGCACGGCCATCAACTGTTTTACAAGCTCATGCATGGGCAACACTTCGGCGCCGCCCAGTTCCAAAGGAGTATTTACCGCTTCACCTTTTCCACTGCTGAGACGATCGATTGAGGCCACAGCGGCCATAGCCATGTCGCCTATGAAAAGCGGTTGCAACTTATTCACTCCACCGTTGACCAGGGGGACGGCTTTCTTTTCGGAAATGACTTTGATCAGGCGCTCTACGAGTTTGCTGTTTCTTCGCCCGACTTGTCGACCGATTAAAAGCGACGGGCGCAGGATCGTTGAGAGCAAACCGCTTTCTAACAGTTCGCGCTCAGCCAGCCATTTGCTGGAATGATATGAACTGGGCGCGTCGGCTCTGGTACCGAGTGCGGTGACCATCAAAGCGCTTTTCACTCCGCCCGCTTTCACCTTTTCCACGAAAGCACGGGTCATTGCCACATGCAAAAGTTCGTGGCTGAGACCACGTTTTGGCGCAATACTACCGATCAGGTGTACGGCCACAGTGGCATCTTTGAACGCCTCACCTGTAGAGGTGTCGTTGCCAATCAGTTCGCCGACAACAACTTTTGCTCCCAGATTTTTCAGGACATTTATGTCTTCAGCCTTGGCACCTTTATGCACCAGACAGCGAATCTCAGCTCCGGATGCAGCCAGAGCCGCGACCAGATGGCTGCCCAGATAACCGGTGGCTCCGTCAACAACAATGGCACCGCGACCGCTTAGATCAAACTTGGACTGCAATTCTTTCGGTTGTATTACTAATTCACTCATTTGTCGTTTTTGTATTCCGTGGTGTGCAGACTTTCTTCCAGATATGTTTGATCAAGGTCACTTCGCCGACCTCGTTGCCTTGCGCCTTATGTCCCAGATATTGAAGGAAGTATCCGGCCACGGTAAGCGCCGCGCCCCAGGCAAATTGTCCTGTGATCAGGAGAAACATGCCATAAAATGCAGCCGGCACGCCGACAATATGCAAGCAAGCATTGACCGGATGTTTATGTCTGCCTATGTAGTCAATCACGAACTCTTTGGCGTTCATCATTAGCGAGCCACCGCCTCTTTGTCTTTTCTGGCATTGCGTTCGCTCTTGAAATACTCAAGCGTTTTGGCCATGCCGTCTTTAAATGGCGTGCGATTGACATAATTCAATTCACGCTCGGCCTTTTTCACTGAAAAACCCTGGTTGACTCCGGCCAGACGAAATGCGGCCCGAGAAAAACGGGCCAGCCCACGCTGTTTTTCTACCGGCAAAAGCGGAGCAAACGATGAAATCAATTCGCAAGCAAAGCGAGCCACCGGCACGGGAATTTGTTTTGTCACTCTGGGTAGCCCCAGTCCATCGGCAATGGCGTCGAAGAGCTGCTTTTTGGTGATGCGTTCGCCGTCTGTGAGATTGAAAACTTGCCCGTATGCTTTTGGATTGAGCAAAGCATTCTCAATGGCCTTGCTCAAATTGCCCACGTAAATAACATTGGTTTCTTTGACGCCTCCACCAATCAGCATTGCTTTGCCGGTGCCGATTGAATTGATCAAGCGCGGCATCCACGCTTTTTCTCTGGGACCATAGATGAAACCGGGACGAACGGCAGTCACTTTCAAGGATGAAGTCTCGGGTTCACTCATGGTCAGACGTTCTGCCTCAACCTTGGAATCAGCATAAGATTCACCGCACGGTTTCAGTTCTGCGGATTCATCAACATCAAATTGATCGCCCTGCCCGGTAATCACGGACAAACTGCTGACAAAGATAAACTGCTGGATGCCGGTCTTTCGAGACGCCTGCAGAGCGGTTCTTGTACCTTCCACATTGGTTTTGAATATAGACTGGCGTGAGCCATAGGGATCGACTGTTCCGGCTGCATGTACCACCACATCGCACCCGGTGAATGCATCTATCAGTGCCTGCTCATCGTTGACGTCAACCTGCTTCAAGGTCAGTGAGCCGGGTCCTGTAATCGCGGTCAAGCATTTTTCAGTGGGGGCGCTGCGCGACAGGGCCACAACCGCATAACCATTTTGCACGAGGTGTTCTGCCAGGTGACTGCCTACAAGTCCAGAGGCACCTGTGATCGCCACCTTCGCTTTTCCTGTCATTGACTTATCCTTTCTAATAGACGTGTTGAACGAGATTTGTGATTTAAGACACTTGAATTTGCGCCAGTTGCCCGGTAAATGAGCTGTGCGCACTGAGAAGGGGTATCTTGACCTGCGCTTCCGGAGCGCCTTCAGAGACGCGCTGCTGTCTGAGTTTCATATACGTTCCCGAAGGAAGCGTACGCATTACCGGCGGCCCCAGCCGTTTTGTAGAGCGCTTGTCTTGATACTCCGGATTTTGATTTTGCAACGAGTCGTCAAATATGCGAATGAATTGATTTTTCACGGAATCCGACAGGTCGCTGCTCACTTCTGCAAATGCCACGTAGAATGGCGGCGCGCCCAGTTCTACTTCGACCGTGCAATGCTCGACTTCGCTTAAACCCAGGTGAGTTTTTGCCATCGTCAATGCAACAAGCACTTGTTCTTCGGTCAGTTTTTCTCCGGTGATCGAACTTACGCCCATGCCTTTTCTGACAAAGCGAATCACAGGTGTATTGTCCTGATAGTCAGTCACTTCTATCAAGTCATTGATGTTGTAGCGATAAAGACCGGCTGCCGTCGTAAAGTAAATGTAATAGCGACCGCCTTTTCTGAGTTGATGGGCGAGCAAGAATTTCGGATTGGCAAGATCGTGATCGTCTTCTTCAACAAACTCGAAGAAGTGACTGGTCAAAGCCAGGACGCCACCTGATCCGTCGCTTGTAATGGGAATCGAACCACGCCCTTCGCTGGCCATATAACCGAAGTCACGCACCGGCATGTCGCCGTAAATTTCAGGCAATTTGTCCAGATAGAAGGCCATCGGGCCGCCTTTCCAGGATACAAGAATCTCCAGATTGGACCAGACACTGCGCGGCAGAAGTGTGCCGTCTTTTTCAAGCATCTTGTCCAGTTGACGAGCGCGTTCCTTATTGGCTGTGAAGAACTTGCCAAAAGCTTCTTGATAGATTGCCGGCGGCCGATGCGCGTGTTTGACGGTGCCGTCGAAAAGGTCGGCAACCAGATCGGCTGCATGTTCTTTCATTTGATCGGCAAGCAAAAGCAAACTGGATGGATTGCAGCAAATCACGGCCGTTACATCCAAACCCAGAGCCGAGCGCAGCATCAAATAGTATTTAGTGTCGACATTTTTGATTTTGCAAAGCTCATAGGGCGTGGCGAAATGTTTGCGAATCACTTCAGGCTGGCGGCGATTGAGCATGCCTGAGACGGCACCATATGGAATATCGGATTCGGTGCGCCCTTCTTCATCGTTGCTTGTGATCAATAGAAAACGACCGTCGGCTGCCCGTGGATAATCTTTGATCAAGTGATAATTGTGCACTTGAAAGGCGTGCGTGTAGTCGCGAATGTGACTGGCAGTAATGGGAATGAATTTAGGCAGTGCCGTGGTGCCGCTTGTCGTTGCGAACATAAATGGATTTTCTCTGGTCAACTGATTGGTTGCACCAGATCGCACCCTGTCGATGTACGGCTGTAAATCCTCATATTTGCAGGGAGGAACATAACGCTGGTAGTCCTCTACTGTGCGAATCTTGTCAAAATTGAAGGCTTTTCCAAAGGCGCTGTTTTCATTGGCACGCACGTAGCCCATCAGCTTCTCGGCTTGCACTGCTTGAGGATTTTTCACCGCATTGAAAAAGCGGCGGATGTGCGTGAAGCGCCTGTAAATCTGACCCAGATGTATCAGACCGGGACGTTTATACATGAAGACCTCTCCCTTTCGCCTCAATAGTAGCCGCACCCGGTTGAGCATTGGCCGCTTGCAGTTTAACCACAAAGCGACTGAGATTCCCTTCGTTGGCAGTGACGCCCAGACCATGCCCTTGAGGCATTTTTCCTCTTCCACCCAAACCGGCGGTCATGTTCTCTTTTGTCAGATCTTCTTTGAGAAGGAAAAAATTAGCGGCGCCTTCATAATTTTCGAAAGGCGGATTCGCACACGCCAGTGCCCGCCCGGCCGCAGTCAAAATACCACTTTCGCCTACCTGGGCGCCGAGGTGAATCTTAATCCCATTTTGCAAAGCGATGTCGACGATTTTCTGAGCAGCAATCAAGCCGCCCACTTTGGAAATTCTAATATTGAAACCGCCACAAGCTTTCATTTTGGCTAGATTTTCCGCCTCTTCAACAGTGCACAAGGACTCATCTACAACAATTTCGGGCGCCACTGACTTAGTCAATTCAACTAATTCATCCAGATGGTCATACGGAACCGGCTGTTCGATCGACGCTACATTAAAAGCCTTTACGCCTCTGGCAAATTCGACCGTGCGATCAAAATCCCAGGCGCAATTGGCATCCACTCGGATGACGGTGGAAGTTCCCAGAAGTTCACGTGCTTTTCGGACTGTAAAGATATCCAACTCAGGATCGTCGCCGACTTTCAATTTGACGGTTTTGTATCCGTAAAACTTGTAGAAGTACAAAAGCGCGGCCAGTACATTGCGCTTGCCAAAAGGAATCACACCGCCGTAATTAATGGCGTCGACTGCGCTTCTGTTGTTTCTTCGAGCCAGCCAGTGGCAAATCGAAGTCTTTTCCAGCTTGGCCGCGGCATCAAGCAGTGCCAGCTCCAGTGCACAAAATGACGCGCCCACTCTGCGACCATAAACGTTCGTTGCCGATGCTGTTTGAGACAGAAGCCGACAAGCTGAGTCAGTCGGCTTACTCTCGTCGTCCAAGGTTTGCCCGTTAAGGGCTGCGGCAAAATTGTTTTTGATTTCGGCGACTGCACTCTCACAGGTTTCACCAGTCACATACTCTCTGGGAACGCTTTCTCCCAAACCAAATACGGTGGCACCGGTAAGAGTATCCTCGAGGGTAACGCGCACAATTACATTGGTTGAATAAGACCGAGATGCAAGGCTGTGCTTGAAGGCAAAGCGAAACGGCAAAAGCACCGTGCTGACATGAATGTCGGCAATTCTAATCATTGAGGACCTCGCTTGTCGCTGTGAAGGACAATCCAGTCACTCAAGTGGCGGGCATAATCAGCGAATTGGCGTTGGTCGAAGTCCATGCTGTGCGCGGCTCCGGAATATTTTTTCAGTTGCTTGTCGCTGTGGGCTAAACGCGCAAACCAGGATTCAATGCCTTCAACGTTTACGATCGCATCGTTGTCCGATTGCAGTATCAAAGTCGGTAATTTGATATTTGATGCTGCTGATTGAGAGCGCAATGTTAAGATGAAACTGGCGAAATAAAATGCTTTGCTCGCATCTGTCAGCCTGAGCGGATCACTGTCGATGTAGGAGAGAAAAATTGGGTTATCGGTAAACATCGAACAGGTAAGTGGTATAGGCAGCTGGGCTTTGAGAGCCTCCTTGCCGCAAATCAGAGCCCAAGCAATGGAAAGTTTTTCGGACATGGACAGATCCGGCTTGGTTTTAATTGCCGGACAAATCAGGATCAACCCGGATAATTGCGGCACCGGTCCTGTGGTCGTCCATTTGTACTGATCGGAAGCAATAATTGCGGCCGCTTTGGCGCCCCAACAATTGCCAATTAGAAAAACCGGTTCTCCCGGGTGTCTTTCTGCGACAAGCTGGAGAAAAAATTCCAAGTCCTCAAGCAATTCGCCCGCACTTTCCACATGACCGCGCTCGACAAAATTGAGCCCGGCCCCACGCCTGTCCGGGGCGTAAATTGTAATACCAGCCTGGTTGAGCAGGTGAGCGGTATTGGCAAACCAGAGAGAATGCCCTTCTATGCCGTGCAGGTAGAGAGCGACCGGGCCCTTACCTGGGGCAAGAAACTTGCGCATGTGAATTTCCGAAGCGCCCACTTTCACAAGTTCGACTTCGCCATCGTGGTTGCGCTTCAGTTTTTCGCCGGAGGCGAGCGTTTGCAAAGGCAAAGGCTTAGAGGAAGTCAGGCTCCCTTCTTTCGGTAGCGGCTTTTGACTGGAGTCGACTGAGTGCATTGAGCTGGGGCGATTCCCTGTGATTCGAAACGCAAAATATATATTCTGGCCTGAATATAGCGATTATGTTCTCTCTAGCCAGTGTAAAAATCCGCAAATGTGCGCCAGCGCTTGAGCTTAGCACCGCTTGAGATCCTTTCATCCCCCTGATAACGCAGTTTCGCAGACTTTTAGGGGATTTTTGACCGGCGCTTAACATTCATTAGTTAGATTACACAGGACTGTCTAATTTGCGTAGTAAAGTATATGACTGGGGTTTTACAGGTTATTGGAATCTAATATGTCGCGCAAATCGGGGTGGATGCCAACCCTTATCGAAAGAATAACTCTCGGATGCAAGACAAGTCCGTTCAGCGGCGGCATCCAGGATGCAACGGTCATTCCTTTGGGAAGCGAAATCTGCCTCAGCCTTTGGCCTTTTATTAGAGAATTGCCCCGCAACATCGCTCTGGTCAGAGATTCATTGCCGGACAACATGGATGCCGGCAAGAAATTGTTCAGCCAATTGGCTGACGAAGAGCTTACCTACCAGCAGATGTACGTGAAACAGTGCCACCTGGCCGGTATCACCGACGAGCAATTGAAAACGGATATTTTGAATGAAGCCAGCCTTCATCTCTGCCAGGTGATGCGCAGATGGTGCGAAAGTCCCAACCACAAGGAAGGCGTCCTGGCGGTTGTGACAGCCGAGTTGGCGGCAACCGCTTATGCTCGGCAAACTCTGGAGATTTTCGAAAAATATTTCGCCGACCACGCCCGCCAATACACAAGGGAAGAAGTGGAAGATGGTCTTGAGTGGTTGAGACACCATTCTCGCCCGCACACTCGTCATGCTCTCTGGATGCGACGCATGCTCGACAACATCGAAGTGGCGCCAGGTGATAAATTGCCGCCGCCGGCAGAGACTGTTTTAAATGCTTTGTACAAACTCTGGAAATGCCCCGACGAGCTAGATAAGCCGCTTCTCGAAGGTGCGCGCTAGTTTTTAGTGATCTGTTTTGCCGGTTACAGAACAGGGAGCAATTATGCCTTTGAAAAATTTTCCCAAGAAGATGTTTTTCACTGTCCTTTGTCTTTTGGCAATGGCGGCGTCCGGCATGTCCGGCGTGGGGGCCGCGACAGACACCAGCCATGGCAACAGCCATAAACTCTTAAGTTCGCTTGCTGATGCGAAAGCAAGTCCGGTCGCCACCTTTACTGACGGCCACGGTTTTGTCCAGCACATGATGGATGCGGCCGACTCTCTGAACAGCTATTCCTTCAATTACAAAATGAGCGCGCTCAAAGGCGAGAAAACTCTCGTCGAAAAAGGTGATTTCTATTTCAAGAAACCGAAATTGATGAGACTGGAAGTCACCGAAGGAAAACGCAAGGGTTCTGTAGCGGTGCTTCAATCCGACGGTCGCGTGCACGGTAAGGCACCGGGATTAGGAATTTTTGCATCAATGATTACACTTTCGCCGGACAGCAAATTTCTCAGATCGGTGAACGGCTATCCCATGGTGGATTCGGATTTCGGCTCGCTGGCGCGTGCATTGAAGAAATTTCTCGACGATGGCGCCACTGCGAAAATCACCACCCACACTGTATCTGAGCGTATCGCTCACCAACCCTCGCACCTGATCGAGGTATATACAGACAAGACGCAGACTCAATTGTTCAAACGCGTTTTCGTTGACGCAGGGAGCTACCTGCCTGTAGAGTGGTACGACTATGAAGATGGCAAGCTGTCTTCAGAAAGTTCCTGGCAAAATTTCAAAAACGATCCCGGTATGCCTGCCACTCTATTCTCTTTAAAGGGAGACAACTAAGTGAGTTTCAACCTGCCAACTGTTGTAACCGTCGCACTAGTGGCGGTAGGAGCGGTAATCGCCGCGCCTGTCCTAACTAAGGCATTTATTCGTCGCGGCACCGGCGTCAAGTACGAAAAGAACTTCATTATTCAACGCGCACCGCAATATGCGTCGGTAGCGACAATTTTCATGCTGGTACCAGCCTTCTTGATGTACTCCGACATCATCAAGGCGGATTGGGCTCATCCTCTGATCACGCTTGGTCAGGGCGAACCGACGGGCATTACGATGATCATTTCCTGGCTGGGTGTGGCCATTCTGATAAGCGGTTTGATCTTTATGATCGGCGGCTGGATTTCACTTGGTGAAGCATTCACTACCGATGCGGAAATCCTGCAAGATCACAAAGTAAAGAGTGATGGGCTGCTGAAATTCGTCATGCACCCCGCCTACTCAGGAATTATCCAGTCTCTGCTTGGTGCATCGCTGGCCTCCACTTCCATTCCGCTGGTGCTTTTTACTGTCGGCGTGGTCGGACCTTTGTGGCTCAATCGTGCCAAATACGAAGAGAAGATCCTGCTTGAAAGTTTGGGCGAAGGTTACCGAGAATACGCTGAAAAAATGAAATGGCGCAGACTGGTGCCGAAATTCATCCCCATCGGCGTGTAATCTGAGCGCTTGCTCAGCGTTGTATTTGGAAATCAATTTCTTATCAATTCAACCCGTAAGAGTGCAGCTTCGACAGGTTGCAGAAACTCATGACAAGCTGATGACTTTCTTTTAGTCTTAGTCCACTTCAAATCCCCAACTTGTCATGATAAGCTTTGCCGAATGTGCGAAAAGCGCCATTTTTAGCGCTTTCCGGAAGATTCCCAGCGAAGAGAGAAGCTTGTGCAAGATTCATATCTGATATCCCATTTGAAAGCGACGCTCAAGCGGCAAACAATCGCATTGGCTATCGCAGCCATTGTTTGCATTCTGATTTGCCCGACGGCGCAAGCGAAAAAGGATTCGGACGATCAATCGTCTGCTTCGCTGCCGGCGCAGCTCTATCAAATACAGCAGCAGCTGACGCAATTGCAGGCGCAAATGACGCAACTTCAATTGCAGATGAATAAGCGCACAACAGTAATCGAACAAAAACAGAATTCTCTGCATGAAACACTGACGCAGCAAGCAGCAGTGCTCAAGAGCCTGGCCAAAGAAGAGCAGCAGATCGAACATCAGGTGGCGGCAAGACAGCCTGAGCCTGTTGCAGTAAAAGCTCCTCCAGCTCGTGCGCCGCAAATACAACAAGCTCAACAAGTACAACAGCCAACTCTGGAAGAAAGTGCCGACTATGAAGTGGCAAAAGTAAACAGCAAGGCGACACCGGCATACAAATCGCACATTCAAGACGTAGAGCAGGAAGTGGCAGCAGCTGCGCCACAGAAGAAGACGGCCCCGGCAGTAATTGCCGCCAAAACGCCCGTCGCACCGCCTGTAGTGGCAGAGTCTAAAAAGGCTGCCGCCAAGAAAGCAGCGGAAGAAAAGCAAGAAAAAATAGCGGAAGAGAAATCTGAGCAAACTAAATCGACGGGACGACTCTTGCCGGGCTTCTTCGGCGACAGACTTTCGAAAGCCAAGAAAGAGACGCCGGCCCAGGCGCAGCCGGCCGTGGCAGAAGCTCCCGTGCAAAGAAGTCTCAACAGCGGCAAGCCCAGAGTAAGAGCTTCCATCACCATCAAAGCACCGCCTGAAGTGGTATGGGATGCCGTTCACGAACAAAGAAAATCCGATCCGGAACTGGCATACAGCAAAGTTTTGAGACAGGGAGTGAATGAAGCCACCCTCGAGCAGAAATTCATGGTCATTCCGGTGATCGGTTCTGCCGTCTGCACAATGAATACTCAAGAAGTGCCCAATCGTCGCATCGACTATCAAATGGTAAAGTCGGACCGCTTCAAAGCCATGGAAGGCAGCTGGGTTCTCACACCGTCTGCCGACGGCAAATCGACGACCCTGGAATTGTCTTCTCACGTGGATCTGGGATTACCAGTCCCGCGCGGCATGATGAACGGAGTCACCCAGAAAAAACTGGAAAGAAGACTGGCTCATGTGCGTGAATTGGCTGAGAAGTCGAAAGTTGCGCAAAAACCGGGCGGCGGCGCTCAGTAATTACGGTTTTGATTTGACGGCGTAGCCTGCTTCAGCTTGCACTTGCAGACTGAGCCTGACTTGAAATTGGTTTTCGAAAAACTCTTTCTTTTCCAAAAGCGCCCAGCTTTCCGAATAGCAGTTTTCGCCGTTTTTCAATTTCACGATCAAAGAAAGAAGTTTCTTCTCGTATCCGCCTTTCTGGAAGGGCTGCATGGCTACGGTGACGCGCTCGATCACTTGTTTGTGACTGCGATCCAGTGCTTCGGCCACTCGCAGAATTGCGGCCATATCGGTGAGCACTTTTCTGTTCTCCGGGGAAACTGTGTAAAAGGCTTCATGCGAATCTTTCGGTTCACTGCCTCGATGATAGCGGGCAATCGCAGCGATAATGCCCACTTCCTCTTCGGAGTGACCGAGCAAACCGGAATGTTTGATCAAATAATATGAATGCTTGTGGTGCCCATTTCTGCCGACGAACATACCGATGTCGTGCAGCATTGCCGCCGACCACAGCAAATGTCCGACATAAGACGTGTATTCATGCAGGATACCGCGTGTTTGAATAAAAATGTCGGAGGCGATTTTTGCCACTTGTTCTGCATGATCGTACGAGACATGATACTTGTCCATCAATTGATGCACTGATGTAGAGCGCGGATCGCGGTGTTCCTTCAGTCCGCCATCCAGCCAGCCGGTTTGCAAAAAGCGATCGACAACGCAGCCTTCTCGAAGTGCAGCAGAGCAGACGATTGTTTCAGACACATTGAAAGAGCGCATGGCCTCCAGCAATACAATGGCGCCGGCCAAAATTGTCTGGCTTCTGTCGGTGCTTACACCTTTGATTTTTTCTTGTTTGATCGAACTTTCTTCAATCAAAAGAACAATTTCTTCCAATCTCTTTTGCGAGAGTCTCCAGCCATGGAGTTCTTGTCCCGGCTTGCCCTGGCGCACTCGGTCGATTTTGGCAAGCGACTGAATGGTTCCTGACGTGCCAATCAACTGCTGCACGCCGCCCAGTTCTTCCAGCCTTGCTGCAGCCGGTCTGAGCACGCCACGCACTTCATCATGCAACTCGCGCAATGTCTCCTGGGTCGGCTGACCTTTTTTGAAAAAACGTTGTGTTAGGCGGGCGGCACCAAGCTTATAGGATTCGGCAAAAGTAATGGCGTGGCGATCGCCCATGATCACTTCCGTCGATCCGCCGCCGATGTCGACAATGCCGAAGCCGCCTTTCAGCTTGGGCATACTCCACAAGACACCCAGATAGATCAGCCGCGCTTCTTCTTTGCCGGAAATCATACGTGCATCGATTTCCAGATCTTCTTTTATTTTGCTGAGCACTTCCGCTCCGTTGCGCGACTCGCGCACGGCAGATGTAGCCACGGCAACAATTGAATCGGCACCCTTTTCGTACGCCTTTTTGCGCATCACTTTCAAAATGCCGATGGCAGAACTCAAGGCCACTTCGTCGATATAGTGAGCAGTCAGTGATCTTCTGAAAAAAGGCACCGCCTCTTTTACTTTGGTGATCACTTCGAAATGGTCACGCTCGGAGCTGGCCTGGCAAACAATCATGTGAAATGAGTTGGTGCCCATGTCTATGCATGCCAGAATCGGGCCGCCCTCGACTTGAACCCATGAACCAGAGCGAGTCTGCTTTTCTTCTTGCGCTGGCGCTTGCTTACGTGGCGGCATAGGGGTGTTTGATGGCTTACAAGGGATACCGGCTCTTAGCATTATGCAGCAGAGCAGGCTCCATAAGTTGAATCTTGAAGCCTGCTATCGTAAAAATTGTATGCTGGAAACGGTTTCTTTAATAGATGGAATAGTCCGAATATCCCGTGCAAAGTGCCATGAAGGTAGCCATCAAGAAAGTAGAGGTCTGCTGCAACAATTGCGGCAGTATCAACTCGAGCCTGGTGACTGAAGGGGTTGAGCACGAGTATAAGAACACCACATCCGATGTATTTCGCGTGGTCAAGTGCCAAGACTGCGGACTGGTTTACTTAAACCCGCGACCGGATATCTCAGAATTGTCCACCATCTATCCCAACGAATATTACGCGTATCATCTGGCCGAGAAGAATGTTGAAAAGGAAAACACCAATTCACTGCTCTTCAAAGCCCGCCGCAATGTCTACTTGAGCCGCCTGGAGCGCGCCCTGTCTAGATGCACGCAAACGGGCGATTTGAAGGTTCTGGACGTAGGCTGCGCCGATGGACGGGCCCTCAACTGGTACAAGCAAGTAAGAAGCGCAAATGTCGAGACATTCGGCGTCGACTTCGATGAAAAGGCCGTGCAGATGGCGAGAAATGCAGGACATACTGTCTATTGCGGGCGTTTCGAGGAAGCGGAAATACCCGGGCAGTTTTTTGATCTGGTCGTGGCCACGCATGTGATCGAACACGTGGCCGATCCAAAAGCTTTTGCTCAAAGAGCTTTCGACCTCCTGAAGCCAGGCGGCATCTTCCTAATCGAGACACCCAACATAGAAGCTGCCGATGCCCGTTGGTTCAAAAACCGCCACTGGGGAGGCTATCACTTTCCCAGGCATTGGATTTTTTACAGCCCTTCCACCCTCAGACGGCTTGTGGAAGAATGCGGATTCACGATTGTAGAGACGCAATTTCATCCGGCACCAGCCTTCTGGAATTGGACCATGCACTCACTTTTAGGCTCAAGAGACCGGCAGCAAAACGGTTTTTTCAGCCGCCTGTCGGACCGCCTCTTTCCACCTGCCGAATTTCAGAAAAACAGCCTGCGTAATTTATTGTTCGTGTCCGCCTTTACGCTTCTGGATATTGTTCTAAAGGCAGTAACAGGCTCAACGTCGAATATGTCGATGACGGTTCGCAAGCCTATCTGAGATGATGTTAATCTTTGCAAGCCTGGCTGACGTTTCAGGTTGTCAAGCGGAGGGCATATCTTGATTGTCTGAGTTGTGCTCTGGTTGCGTTGCTTGTTCTTCCGGCATTTCGGCGCTTCGCCGCAGAAGGACTGAAAATAAAAGAGTCAGACTTCGGTCTGACTCAACGAGCGCCGATTATTGAACAAAAAAAGATGATGCTCTAAGCGGGCATCTTTTTTTATAGGTTCTTTTTCTTGTCCTTTTTCACTTCGACTTCGATGCTTGAAGGAAGCAATTTTCGAATGTTGGAACCTTCATCGGTATCAGCCACCAGCACTTTGCGCATACTCTTGGCCGTCTTTAAGTGTCTCAGCCAGCGCACATCAAATATGGCGTTGCGAAGATCTAACTCCTTCAAGTTTTTTATTTGGCAACAAGTTTGAATACCGTTTTCGGTCAACGTGTTCCCTCTCAGTTCAATAGTGTCCAACCTGGGAAATCGGGACGGATTAACAAAACCTTCTCCGCTTACTTTTGTGTGGCTCAGATCGATTATTTTTAGACTGGGAAACTCCTTGAGATTCTCAATACACCTGTCACTCATTTTCTTCTGATCGTTAAGTGACAGAGAAAGTAAATTCGGCATAGTGCCAAGAAGCTCAATCGACTTGACCGGAAGTTCAGTATTATCTAGTTCGAGCTTCTCCAAATTTTTCATGCTTCCCAACAATGCAATGGCATTGCTGCTCAAAGTGACTCCTTTTGCCTCAATGTTTCTTACTTGCCGAAGGTGACTGATAGTGCGAATTCCATCATCAGTAAGCGGATTGTCGGAAACATTCAACTTATACAGATTGGGCATCGTATAAGCAACGGACAATCCCGTACCATCTATCGAATTAGTTTCCAGGTCCAATCTCACAGTATCTTTGTGATCTTTTAAGGGCAGCAGATCATTGTCGACGAGATTGCACCCTCTCAGCATAAGCAGGGTTCTGTCGGACGTCTTGTTGACCTGATTGAGAAGTATTCTCTGTCCTTCACTCAACTGGTCTGCCAGTTCGTCAGCCTTGATCTTGTCCACCGCGTGAACAGCTTCGATAACTTTCTTGCTTTCCGGGGTGACGGCAATTTCATCGACATTAGGCACGAAATCCTTGCCTAGAAGCACGATCACTGCTATTGCCAAAAGCATGATGACCAGATTTCTGGCGTCTAAAAACAGATGAGCTAATTTGCTCCTCTTAGTACCAGATGCAGTACCATCGCCGCCTGCTAACTCTCTCAATTCGCTGCGGCTTACATTGTTTTCTTGTGTCTTGCATGTCTTCAGTTCATTATCAATCGCTTGAAGATCTTCCCTGATTTCGAGCACTGACTGATAGCGATCGTCCGGTGCCTTTTGCAAAAGCTTTTGCACCAGCTTCTCGAGTGCTTCCGGGAACTCAGAGCCTAACGTCGCTTCCTTCAGACTGGGCGGCTTTTGCTGAGCGTGCAACATCAAGGTTTCGATAACGCTCTTGCCAATGAAAGGTGTCGTTCCCGTCAAGGATTCGAACAACATGCATCCCAGAGAATAACAGTCGGATCTCCGGTCCACTTTGTTGCCCGAGCCCTGCTCCGGGCTCATATAGAGCGGGCTTCCGAACACATCACCGGTCTTCGTCAAAGTAGATGCCTGCTTGTCGCCATCCTCCAGGACTTTGGCAATGCCAAAATCGAGAATCTTAGCGTGATACTCACCATGCTCATCTTTGACGAGCATGATGTTGCTTGGTTTCAAATCGCGATGGAGAATATTTTCTTTGTGGGCGTAGCCGAGACCGCTGCAGATCTGCAGAAAGATGCTCAAAGTCTCCTCGACCGTGAGGCGCCCTTTTTCCTTGATCAATTCCGAAAGGGACTGGCCCTTCACATAATCCATAACCATGAAGGGCTGGCCATCAGCAGTGGTGCCGATGTCCTGCACCGTAATCAGATTTGGGTGACGGAGATTGCTGGCAGTACGCGCCTCTCTTTGAAAGCGCAAGATTGTATCGGGATTGAGCAAATATGGATGCAGCAGTTTTATAGCCACCATCTTATTCAAACCCAGATGCTTGGCCTTGTAGATGATGCCCATGCCGCCCGAACCGACCGATTCGAGAAATTCATATTTGTCGCTCAGGCAATCGCCGACCTTGAATTTAGTGACTATTTCCGTACCGTCATTCGGACACTTCACTGTTCCATGCGCCATCTTCATTCCGCATGCCGGGCAAACAGGCATCGTCAGCGTCTCGCCTTCCGCAATTGAAGACGATTCACTCAAACCGGGTACTGGTGTTTTTTCCAAACTCAATTAGAAGATCAGTTAAAACTGAGGTTTCCTGAAGACAACGATCATATTTGAAGTTTGCCCGGTAAATCGCTTGATCAAAACGTCGACGACCGAGAAAAGGCATATTCTCAGGAAGTTGGCGATCGAGTCCTTTTGAAAGTCCACGGGCGGAAAGAGCTTATCGGCAAGCGGCCTGAGCTTTTCGTCCTTACTGACCATGAGGCTGTGAAAGGTCCAGAACCAGAAAATTGCATTGGGCACGTAATCGATCGACTCTTGAACAAAGCGAGTTTTCTCGGCCAGAAGCTTTATGGTTTCAGGAGTGAAGAAATACCAGTGGCGCGGGAAATGGTACCCGCCCCAGTGCCCGTTCTTGAACCATTGTGCATCGACAGAGCCGATATTCGGTGTTTCAAACCAGAAGACGCCTCCAGGTTTGAGCACTTTGAATACTTTCTCGGCAAAATATACGGGATCGCTGACATGTTCAATAACGTGGCTGGCAATAATTAGATCGTATTGTTCGTCTCCGATTTGAGCATCTTCAAAGCGTCCCTTAAAGGTGACATGTCCGGCGGCAGAAGCCAAAACTACAGCTTCCAAATTGAAATCGACACCATGGGTCTCGATCTTGTCACCATGCAGATCTCGGTAAAGGTTGAGCAGATGCCCGTCGCCGCAGCCGACATCGAGGATTTTGAGCTTGCCTTTCTCTTGCAGACCGGCTAAATTGAGCGACTTTTCGATTTTGGCTCGGAAGCCCTTATATCGAAGAGTGTTCAGTATGGACTTGGGATTGGCCTGGCGCCGCAAGATATCTTGATTGTAGGAATAGTAGTTGGGCGGATAAATGGTGCCCAGCTCGCGGAAGTCCGGGCGCGGGTCCAGGTAGACGAGCTGACAGCCGGTGCAGCGCACTACATTGAAAATGTCGTCGGTTGTATTGGTGTACTCATGCTCTTTGCCGGTAGTCACCAGTATGCGCCTGAAAGACCCGCACAGGTTGCATCCGCTGTCAACCGTAGCAATTTTATGCTTGGGTGGCCGATTGGCTGCGTCTTTCTCTTTGCGGATAATTGATTCCATGAATTGTCGTCTGTCACCAATATTGAACCAAGGGTTCTTTGCCCATCCGGACCATCTGAGTAATCATTAAACGCCTGTTCATGATAGCGTAGCCGCTAAAGAGGCGACCAGAGAGAATTGATTGCCGCCTCGGCAGCGTGATTGGCGCTCCTTATACAGTCGGGGATGCCGACGCCTTCGTAGGCGGCGCCTGAGAGAAAAAAGCCGGCAAGCTCAGCCGCCTGTATTTCTATCGCTTTGACTTTCTGCCTGTGCCCGACTGCATACTGCGGCATCGCGTTATTCCAGCGAGAAACCACAGCCTCTCTGTATGGCAGTCCGCGGGCCGGAGACTTAATCGACAGGTAGAAAGACAGGTCGGCAAATGCTCGATCGCGTATTTCAGAATCGGACCATTCCATCACATGAGGAAACAAGGCGCCACCTGCAAAAGCGCGCAAAACGACAAGATTTTGAGGGGCGCGCCCGTTGAATTTTACGCTTGAGAAACTGGCGGCCAGTATGTTTTTATTCAAACCGGAAGGAACTACAAAACCAAATCCGTCCAGTGCATGCAAAACGTTTTCACGCTCGACAATAAAATTGACAACGACAGAAGAAGTGTAGTCGATGGAAGATAAAAGTCCGGACAGTTCAGCATGGTTTGGCTTAAGCAGCTTGGCCGCCGCCTGAGCAGGCAGGCAGAGAATCACCGCATCTGCCTCCAGACTCGATTTGTCAGAGAAGCCGATTCGCCACTTTCTGTCATCGTTTCCAAATTGAAGTGATGAAACAGCGCGTCCGCTTTGAAGCGATGCATCGCTCAACTGTTCTTTCAATTCATCAACCAGAGATTCCATTCCTTTTTCAGGTGCGACAAACATGCTGTAGCGCACCGCTTCAGTGGAATTTTTGTCGCCGTTTTTCTGAGCCTTCTTTTGTTTTTTCAAACCGGCAATGACGCTGCCGAACTCAGCTTCGTACTCCAGAAATTGAGGCATGGTGGCACGCATACTCAGACTATCCGGATCGGCTGTATAGATGCCGGAAAAAAGTGGCTGAGCCAGCCTGTCGAGCGCCTCTTTGCCAAGTCTCCTTTGGACGAAACTGGACAGGCTTTCATCGAAATCGTCCGGCAATTTACCTGCCGACATGGACTTATGGCGAGGTACAAAAGGCTCTAAAGCAGCTCTGAGCTTACCTGCAAAACTCAAACAAGGAGAAGCGGCAAAAGCGGCAATATTCCCCGGCGCGATCAACCGGAAGCCTTCCGGTGTGGGCAAAAGGCAGTCCCTGCCGGCAATAAATGCACGCCGATTTTTTGAATCTGTTTCAATTATTTGATTTTCCATGCCCAGGGACTTCATCAGCTCGACGCCCCACGGTTTTGCCGTAAGCATGGAATCAGGCCCGCACTCTAGTATGCATTGGTCTGTATGCTCTGTTTTGATAACGCCGCCGAATCGGTCGCTTGCTTCGACAACGCTTATTGCAAGCGGCTTTCCGACACCCAATTGTTTCAAACGAAAAGCAGCGGCCAAACCGGATATGCCACCACCGATGATGACCACCTTTTTTTCGCTCGAAATCATTTGCTGCCGAGTTCGTGTACGACTTCCACCAGATATTTTACGTTTTCATAAGGCGTTTCAGGCAGTACACCGTGACCAAGATTGAAGACATGACCGGGTCGGCCGCCTGCCTGACTGAGAACTTGCTGAGCACGCCTTTTGATTTCATCTTTCTCGGCAAAGAGAATCACCGGATCGAGATTGCCCTGTACGCCCCTGTCATAGCCGACCTTTTCCCAGGCGGCATTTAGATCTATGCGCCAATCAACCCCGATCACGTCTCCGCCTGCCTGTTTCATCAATGCCAACAATGCCGAAGTGCCGGTGCCGAAATGCACGACCGGAAATCCTTTTTTAATACCGGATATAGTGCGGGCCACATGCGGCAAGACATATTCAATGTAATCAGATTGGCCAAGACAGCCGATCCAGCTGTCGAAGAGCTGTACTGCCTGAGCACCGGCATCAAGCTGATTATTCAAATGATCGCTGACTATCACTGAAAGTTTTTGCATGAGCGTATCCCAGGCACGCCTTTCAGTGTACATAAAACGCTTGGTCTTTTCGAAATTTCTGGACGATCCGCCTTCTATTAAATAGGAGGCCAGCGTAAAAGGGGCCCCCGCAAAGCCAATCAGAGGAATATTTTCCGGAAGCTCGCATCTTGCCGTCTTGACCGCCTCGAGCACGTAAGAGAGACTTTCGCGGCAGTCGATTTTGGGAAGTTTTTCGACATCGGCGACACTGCGTACGGGGTTGTGAATGACAGGTCCATCGCCTTTGACGAATTCCAGACCACAGCCGAGCGATTGCAAAGGCAAAAGTATGTCCGAAAAAATAATTGCGGCATCCACTTTTAAAAGTTTCACCGCCATCACCGTCACTTCAGCGCACAGTTGAGGGTTATGGCAAAGTTCCAAAAAACCGGTCTTAGAGCGCACTTCACGATATTCAGGCATAAAGCGGCCGGCCTGACGCATCAACCAGATTGGCGTGTAGTCGGTTTTTTGGCGCCGCAAAGCTTGCATGAAGGGACTGGAGGCAAGACGATCGGCAGTCGCTTGTGATGTCACTGCCCGTCTCCGCGTAAAGCAAACACCGCTTCCAAAACCTCTGCCACCACCTGATCCGGCGTCGACGCTCCGGCAGTGACGCCGATAGTCAAATCGCCTTCAGGCAGCCAGTCTTTTTCAATGATGCAGTCGGTCGAATTTTGCGGTTTGTGCCTGATCACATTGCCGGGGCCGATGCAGGAAGGACCGTCTATGTGAAAAGAACGAATGCTTTTGTGATCGGCAATTTCATGAAGGTGACCGGTATTGGATGAATTGAATCCGCCGATCACCAGGACCAGATCGAGCTTTTCTTCCACCAGGTTGAGCATGGCGTCCTGGCGTTCCTGTGTGGCATCGCATATGGTATCGCCTGGGCTGAGAAAATGTTTCTCCAGGTTTTCCGGCCCGTACTTGGTCAGCATCGTGCGCTCGAAGAGTTTTCCAATCTGCTCTGTTTCGCCCTTGAGCATCGTGGTCTGATTAGCCACACCGATACGCAACAAGCGCTCGTCGGGATCGAAACCTTTTGAATGAGCTGATTGAAAGCGCTCGAGAAACTCTTCTTTCTTGCCGCCTTTCAATATGTATTCAGACACCCAATTGGCTTCCGACAAGTTCTGCACGATCAAGTAGTGACGTGCTCTCGATGAGGTGGCTATGGTTTCCTCATGGTTGTATTTGCCGTGGATGATGGCGGTAAATTCGCCTTGTTCGTACTTAACGACGCGATTCCAGACTCTGGAAACCCAGGGGCAGGTAGTGTCGACGATTTCACATTTCTTGGACTCGAGCAATTCCATCTCTTCGACTGAAGCGCCGAAGGCAGGCAAAATCACCACTTCGCCTTCTTTCACCAGGGAGAAATCTTTGGAGCCGTCGGACTTGACCGGAACAAAATTGATCTTCATATCGCGAAGATTCTGATTGACCACCGGGTTGTGAATGATCTCGTTGGTGATCCAGATGCGCCTGTCCGGGAAATGACGCCTGGTCTCGTAAGCCATTGAAACGGCTCGATCGACCCCCCAGCAAAATCCAAAAGCGGAAGCCAGCTTGATAGTCAGCCCCGAACGGACAAGGGTATTGTTATTTTCGCGCAGTTCGGCAATCAAAGCTGATTCGTAGGCAGCCTTCAGCTCGCCGTGTATCTCGTCTTTGAGGCCGAAGCCCTTGCGATGGTAGGTGGAATTCGAGTTGCTCATGGATTCAGAATAGGCTTTTCTAACAGCCGGCGCCGCCCTTTGCAGCCGGGCATGATTTTACAGTACACCAACAGAGTCTGTACTAATACGGTGTTATTATGGCTTCGTCTTATGCTTACTATGACCCCTAGTTACCAAGAGTCACCTAATAAGGGAGTCGGAAGCAATCAGCGGAAAACCCGCTACGGCCAGTTCTGGAGGATACTACGTGAACAAGAAGATTGGTTTATTGGCGCTTCTCGCCCTCACCCTTAATACATCTCCCGCTTTTGCAGAAAGCGAAGGAACTATGGCGAAACAGGCTCTCTTGCTGCCTGTGCGCATGGTCGCCATGGGCAGTGGAATGGCTCTCGGTATTCCGGTCGCTATCGTTCGCCGTACAGGCGCTCGCAGCGTTGGTTTCAGCGAGCAGTTTGCTGACAATATCGGCGGCAAAGAGCACATGATTCCATTGGGCATGGCGTCCTTGATGGGCGTTCCTTTCGGAATGGTGGTCGGAACCGCAGAAGGCGTCTACTCAGGCGGCAGAAATTCCATCAGCCACGGCTGGGAAAAGCCGTTCAGCCTGGAATCCTTCAGCATGGGCGAAGAACTCGATTCTCACTAAGCTCAATTTCGAGTCATAGCTCTGAAACAAGTAAGTTGATGGGGACGGATATATATTCCGTCCCCATTTGATATATTTGCCTCGATTAAGAGGAATCCTCAATGTCTCAGTTATCCGACCTGAAAAAGAGAGTCCACGCCATCGTCTTTGACATGGACGGCGTGCTAATCGACTCGGAACCGCTGCATTTGCTTGCTTACCAAAAATTTCTCACGGAATTCGGACTGACATTTCTGGAAACGGACAATCAAAACTTTCTCGGCATGAAGGATCTGGATTGTGCGAAACATCTGGTTGAGCGCCATAAGCTGACAATCACCGCACACGAGTTCGTAGAGCGCAAAGAGTCCGTCTTGCATAAACTCTTCAAAGAAGAGCTGAAAGTACAACCAGGCGTGCTGCAGACCCTGGAGAATGCTCATAAACTGAACATACCGACAGTAATTGCCTCCTCGGCAACCATGCCTACCATCGAGCTGGTTGTTGAACTGACGGGGACGCGGATGTATTTCCGGCATTTGTGTTCTGGCGATGAGGTGCCGAATGGCAAACCGGCACCGGACGTATTCCTTTTGGCGGCCCAGCGCCTGGGTGTCAAACCATCTGAGTGTCTGGTAATTGAGGACACTTTCAATGGGGTTTGTGCAGCAAAGGCAGCGGGTATGATGTGCATTGCTATTCCGTGCCAAGCGACTAGGCACCAGGATTTCGCACACGCCGACCTGGTCCTTGCCAGCATGGAAGAAGTCAAACTTGAGGAGCTCATTGCACCAAGGAGTTTGGCTTGACATTAAGAAAAGCTGCGAGGGTCATGCTTGGCAACGATATGACTTTGATCGCTTTTTAATTACTGGGTATAACCAAACGAGTAAGTGGCCGTTGGCAGTGACGACAGACGTGAAAGTGAAAGGTACCAATAATGAAATCCATTGAGAAGGATAGGATTCTCAGACTGAATTGTCCTGGCTTCGGCGAAGAGTCTTATCTGACGTCCGGGCGTGCCAAACCTCTCGATTACTACACAGCCATCATCGTCAATCCGGTGAGCACCCTTCACCTGTTCGACCGCGACCCGGACATGGTCAGACAGGTCGAGTCAGCGCAAACCGAAGGTCTCACGTCTGTAAATACATCCAATGACGCGCTGCTTGAAGCAATTACCGACGAAATCAATAGCCGCACCGAGCAATTAGTCAAATTCCTCGAAAAAGGCGGCATCCTGGTCTATTTTCTTTGCCGTCCATTCTTGATTCAAGGCAAGGCACAGGCCATGGACAATTATGTCTGGCTGCTTTCCCTTGCACCTGATAAATCAACAGAACGCAATACCCGCCACATGAGCGCAGTCTCGCATGGACGCAATGTGGAAATGACTGAAGAAGGCAACGAGACGGAGTTCGCATCCTACCTTGCCCAACCGGGTATCGAGTGGAGCACGATTATCCGCACAGACTTCCTTACCGAAGGCTACAACGTATTGGCCACCGCCGGTCCGAAGAAATGCATCTCGGCACATTTGTACGCCGGCGACAAAGGCGGGCGGATCATCTTCCTTCCGGCACCATATTCTCCCGACTTCGACCGCACTCTTATCCATTGTTTGAACCTCTGGTATTCGAAGCGCGAAGGCGAAGATATTTCGCAATACGTCAAAGACGAAACCGCAGCTCTGGTCGCTGCCTCGGTTGAGCATCAAGCGCAAGCAACAGCTCCTGATCCTCACAAGTTCGTCGCTAACAAAGCAAGCACATCAAGCAGTCAGCTTCCCAGACTGGAAAGCCCGCAAATTCAAGAAGCAGCCTCAACTTCCTCAGGCGGCTCCGGGCTGGGTGCGATGCTTTCGCAAAAGTCGGCAGAAACAACTACTGCTACGTTGCCTGAGCCGGCCACTGCTTCTATTCCGCCTCTCACTCTCACGTCCGGGGAATACAACAACCCGGCCATGGCAACCTACGACCGTCTGCCCGCCGCCAGTGCGGAGTCATTGACTGCCGACACGATCGATTTGACTGCACAATCCGGACAAATGAGTGCAGAAGATATTCTCAATTCGGTAAAGGCTGAAGCAGCAAAAACAGAAGCGCCGGTAAAAGCTTCTCTGGGATCGCTTCTTAGCGGACCCGAGCCGGGAAAG
>JADMIO010835298.1_pt1 | contig 118406 bp, 100 predicted proteins | sample 8958161 | NCBI WGS metagenome assembly JADMIO01 (sample SAMN16585339, study PRJNA669376) | soil metagenome | isolation source: Crop rotation soil | place: USA: Cullars Rotation, Alabama | collected 2011
CGCGACAACTTGTCCACGTGGAATTCTAAGCTTAGGATCCCAATGTGCTGGAAAGCGCACCGCCAGCACGTCCTGGATGACGGGCACGTTGATCGCACCCTCGAACTGATGGAAGCCGAAATTGCCCAGCTCCACCTCGGCATAGCCGTTGAATGTATGGGACGCCGTCTTCGAATAGGTCAGCACCGCGCCGCCGATCGAATTGCGTCCGAACAGCGTGCCCTGCGGGCCTTTCAGGACCTGGATATTGTCCATGTCGAAGGTCTGGATCAGCGAACCCTGGTTCGCCAGCGGCACTTCGTTGAAATAGACGATCACGCCCGGGGCAGCCAAACCCGTCACGCCGCGCGTCTGGCCGCGGATCGTGACGACCGGATTACCGCGCGTGCCGGCGCCGTTGACGTTCAGGCCGGGCGAAAGCTTGTACAGGTCCTGCACGGATTCAATGCCGCGCTGCTCGATCTGCGCGGCGCCGAACGCCGTGATCGCGACCGGCACCTTGCTGACATCCTCGGCGCGGCGGCGCGCAGTCACGATGATGTCGCCCGTCGCGCCGGAATCGCTGGCGCCTTCCGCCGGCGATGCTGAATCGGCGTCGGCTGAGCCGGCCGCCGTCTCGCTCTGCGCCAGGGCCGGGCTCGCCACCGAAAGCGCGCCTAAGGCAGCCGACACAAGCAGCAGGTCTCGAATTCTCATATTACCTCCCCAGTAGTTTTGCCGATCACGCATGCGATCGTTGCAGGCGCGACCAATAGGTTGAAAGACCGCAATATTCGTCTTGGATGAGAGCAAGGAACGGCGTGCTTTCGTGCAGCGTCTTGTCTTTAGGTACCTTTGCCGAAGATCAGCCGGATCGCTAGAACGGCGCTCCGTTGCGCAGGTTCAGCCGTTGTCGACTTCCGTTCCCAGGCGAACATGGCAAAACGCCACAGTAACGCCTCCGCTCATTGCTGCTCCCTCTCCCGACTTTGTATGTCTGCATCCTTAAGTCGGCTGGAATAAGCTTGCAAGCAAGAGAATGATGAATTGCCTGCCCGGCCGCGCCTCTGCAGGCACAAATCCTCCCCGTCTGCAGGTCGGGGAGGAGGACCATGCGCAGCATGGCGGAGGGGCAAATTCACACTCGGCCATGACCCAACCTCCGTTCGCGGTGAGCCTGTCGAACCGTGCCCCCATGGCCACTCCGTCGAGACGACGGACATTAGATGGTACCGCCAGTGGCCATCGACCCCGCCGCCTTCGCCCCCCTCTCGTCATTGCGAGCGCAGCGCGGCAATCCAGCACCTGGATCGCCACGGCGCTTCGCGCCTCGCGATGACGGAGGGTGGCGGCTGACGGGTAAGGACGGGGTGGCGGGAAAACCGCTTTCGCGCCAGCTGGCGCCATCCAAACGCCTGTTCGGCGGGAAGCGGTCGGTCGTTCGGTGGGAACCAAAATCGGATCAGGCGGACTGATAAGGCTGCTTCCGTTCCCCGGCGAAAGCCGGGGTCCAGTAACGGCCCTGAAGCTGGGCCCCGGCTTTCGCCGGGGAGCAGGCGCTCCGTTCGGTTCACCGCCGTTATACTCCTGATTATTATTCCCTGTCCTACACGGCCGGCCCTCAACTATGATCGAGCCGGCTCGTTCTCCCGGTCGATCGCACAGCACGAACGGCGCCGCCGCGCGCTGACCTCCGCCGCGCCCGCCACGCAAGAGTCAATTTGGTCAACTTCGCCGATGTCCGAGCCCGCAAATCCTCCCTGATCGCAGGTCGGGGAGGGGGACCCATGCGCAGCATGGTGGAGGGGCCGGCCCCTCGCGCGATCACAAGAGTCAACTTAGTCAACTTATGTGGCATAAAGCATTGAAAACACAAGGTTTGATCTGGCCCGCATTTTCGAGCCAGATCCACCCTTCTTCCCGCGAAATCGGCCGCTGTCGGCGGCTGCTACCAGCTGATCGGCGCGAACCTGAATCCGCCCTGCTCGCGGATCACCCGGCCGGCGTGGGGGGCGGGGAAGTGGGCTGGGAGCATGACGGCCTCCTCGTCGGCCAGCGTGGAGCGCAGCCGCTCCCGCGTCGCGATCGCCATGTCCAGGTCGTCGCAGCCGCCCAGGTTCAGCCGCGGGTCGCTCACCTGGAACGGATGGTGGAAGGCGTCGCCGGTGAAATAGAGCGGCGACTCCCCGGTCTCCACCCGCAGGATAGAATGGCCCATCGTATGGCCATGGGCCGGCAGGATCGACACGCCGGGGCTCACCGCATGCTGGTCGTCCACCAGCTCGGCCAGGCCTGCGTCGATGATCGGCGCCACGCTGTCCTCGAACACGCCGACATTATAGTCGATGACCTTGTGCTCGCCGCGGTTTGGGCCCCAGCGGTCCACCTCGCGGCGGACGAACATGTAGCGGGCGCGCGGGAAGGTCGGCACCCAGCGGCCTGCCTTCAGCCGGGTGTTCCAGCCGCAATGGTCGCAGTGGAGATGGGTGCAGAAGACGACGTCCACATCCTCCGGCCGTACGCCCGTCGCCTCGAAGGATTCCAGGAAGGGCGTATCCAGTTGATGGAACCGCGGAAAGACGGGGCGGTCGCGGCCGTTGCCGTTGCAGGGATCGACGACGATCGTCAGCCCGTCGCGCCGCAGGATCCAGGTCTGGAACACCAGCCAGAAATTGCCGCCGTCGGCACTCAGCAGATTGGGGCTGAGCGCGCTGCCCTGCTGGCGGACGAGGTCGGCGCAGTCGCCCAGCGTGACGACGGGAACCGGGGAGACCAGCTCCTCGACCCGGCTGATATTCAGATTGCCCAGATTGAACATGGCCGCTCCTTCTCAAAGTTTGGGTGGAGGTGCCTTGCGTTCCGGCGCGGTGCGGTCGGCCTGGTCGAAGCCCTGCATCAGCCGCTCATGGCGTCCGAGGACTTCCTCGCGCCCCGACCGGTGGGTGAAGATGTAGAGCCGCTTCTCCTCGATGCCCTTGAGCACCTCGTCGGCGACCTGCCCGGCGTTGAGGAGATTGTCCTTGTACCATTCGGCGCTCGGCATCGAGAAGGAGGTATGGCTCTCGGGATTGGCCACGGCGAAGCCGGGGCACAGGACGGAGGTGCCGATGCCCAGCTTCTCGAGCGACGGCGCCATCACCTCGGTCAGCCCCACGGTGGCGAACTTGGCGACGACATAGGGCGCATTGAGCGTCCGCAGGTCTGCCCGGCCGACACCGGACATCGAGGAGGTCAGGACGATGTGCCGGTCGCCGCCCTGCTCGATCAAGCGGGGCAGGAAGGCCAGTATGCCGTTCAGCACGCCGTTCCACTGCGGGCCCATGACCGCATCCCAGTCGGCGCGGGTCAATTGCTCGAAGGGCTTGAGCATCGCCTTGCCGGCGTTGAGGCAGAGGCGGTTCACCTGGCCGAAGCGGTCATAGGCGGCGGCAGCCAGCGCCTCCATGGCCTCGGCGTTCCCCACGTCGGTCTCGACGGCGAGCGCCTCGCCGCCGGCTTCCTGGATCGCCTCCACGCTGAGCTTGAGCAGCGCCGGGTTGATGTCAGCAACGACGACGTTCATCCCCTGGCGTGCGAAGGCCGTCGCCATGGCACGTCCCAGCAGGCCGCCGCCGCCGGTGATAACGGCACATTGCCGCAAAGCAGTCATGGGCGAAGCCTCCTCATCTTCCGGTTCATGCGGCGAGCAGCAGGCGGTCGAGATGCCTCGCCCGCGCGGTCCTCGTTTCATAGCCGATGGCATCCGACCGATCGGCTATCTTCAGCCTGGGCATCTTTTCGGCCGCGGCCTGGATCAGCTTCGGCACGACATTGCGCGTGATCGCATTGCCCAGGCAGGTATGGATGCCCTGACCGAAGGCCATATGGTCCTTGCCGTTGGGGCGATCGATGTAGAACCGATAGGGATCGGGAAAGACGGCCGGATCGAAGCAGGCGGTGCCGATCATCGTATAGACCGGCATCCCCTTGGCGATGGTCTTGCCCCCGATGTCGGCATCGACCGCCGCGAAGCGCATGACCAGCAAGACCGGCGGGTCGATCCTGAGCGACTCTTCCAGATGCCTGGAAGCCAGCGAGGGGTCCTGCCGGATACGCTCGGCAATGTCCGGGTTGAGCGCCAGATGCTTGAGCGCGACCGCCGAGACGCTGGATACGGTGGAATTGCCGCCGATCAGCAGGACCATCATCATCGCCATCATCTCGTCCTCGCTGATGGCGCCGCCCTCGGCGCTGTTCGCGATGACCCTGATCAGGTTGCCGTCATTCTCGTCGCTGGGCTGCTCCCTGATCCTCCGGCAATAGGCTGCGCCCTCGGCCCAGGCCGCGAGATATTCCGGCGGTTTCGGATCCCCCGGCCGCATCTGGTCGAGCAGGCTGATGGACTGGGAATAGCGCCTGAAGATGCCCTGGTCTTCGGCCGGGATCCCCATGAACTGGGTCATCAGCACGCCGTTGGAGAGCTTCCGCGTGATCTGCGGGACCGCGTCGAACTCGCCGAGCGCTGCCGCCTCGTCCAGCAGTTCGTCGATCAACTGCGTGGCAGCCTCGTTCAGGGCTTCGGTGCGTTTGGGGGTGAAGGCGGGGTTGACGACCTTGCGCCGGCGCATGTGATCCGGCGGATCGGAATAGTTCATCACGGGCAGGCCGTTGAAAAAATCGACGCGCTCCATGCCGGGCATGCCCTTGGGCTTGAGGCTAGAGAAGGATTTGAAGTCGCGCAGAACGGCATTGCAGTGGGCATAGCTCGCCACGAAGGCCGACGGCACGCCCTCGACGGTCATCGCACCCGGAGAAGCGGCGAGGAGGGCGGGGTGGAACCGCGCGGGGTCCTGGCGGAACTCGATGCCGAAGGGTTCGAAGTCGAGCGGTGTGAGAGACCCTGCCGCTTCTTGAATGGTCGCCACCTTATGACCTCCGGGGAAGAAAATGGGTTGTCGGAATGGCTAGAAAATCGGGTGCTCGACCGGATCGCCCAGCATGGCCTGGCCGGCGAATTCCATGAAGCGCCGCGAAAGCACGGCATGGCCCTGGAGGGCGTGCACGTCGCTGAGCGCGCGGGCGAAAGGCCACTTCTGATAGACGGCAGAGCCCCCCGCCGCCTCGGTGCACAGCGTGACGGCCTGCACGCTGCTCTCGACCGCATGGACCATGGCGCGTCGTGACCTGGCGCGCTGATCGGGGGCCGGGCTTTGGTTTTCCAGCACACTTTCCCAGAGCCCGCGAAATGCGTCGCGGATGTTGAGATGCGCCGATTCCTGCAGCACCTGCGCCTTGGCCACAGCGTATCTGACATAGCCCTGCTTCTTCAAATCGGACTTGGCGGCCAGTTCCTTCAGGGCGTTCACCGCGTTGCGCGCTATGCCCAGCGGCACCGCACAGGTCATGTAGCCGAAGGAACTGCTGGGCAGGTTGAAGATGGGTGCCGGATGCGACGCCTTGGTGAAGGGCTGGGCCACGTCGCGCTCGGGCACGAAGAAATCGGATACCTCCCACTCCGTGCTGCCGGTGCCCTTCATGCCGCCGGTTATCCAGGTGTCATAGATATGCGCCTTGCTGGTCGGCAGGAAGAAAAAGCGCATCACGGGGCCGCCCCTCTCGCTGACCCGTGGCGTTTCGCCGTCGAAAACCCGGGCGCTGCCGCCGACGAGGGAGGATTGATGGACGCCGCTCGCCCACGACCATCGCCCGCTGAGCAGGTAGCCGCCGTCCACCGCTGTCGCACGTCCCGGCGGATTGCCGGTGGCGGCGACGCAGCAATTCGGCGTCGCGAAAATCTCGCGGAGGCGATCCAGCGGGAGGGACCCGGTCATGGCCACCGACCCCGCGCCGATCGCCAGGTTCCAGCCGGCGGAGCCGTCGTAGGACGACACTTCCTCCACCATGTCGAACACGGTCATGGCGTCGAGTCCGGCACCGCCCAGGTCCGTTGGAATCTGCAGCCGGTAAAGGTCCGCAGCAAAGAAGGCATCCGCCACCGCCGGCGGCAGATGGCGCAACCGGTCGCCCTCCTCGCGGTGTGCGTGGATGATGGGCTTGAGGTCGCGTATCTTGGTCCAGATGGCTTCGACCCGCTCAGGAGATGTCGTCATTTAATAGTTTCCGCCACAGCTACGGTGAGAGGTGATTGCGATCGTGCGCACGGGCAGCCGGCCGCTAGGTCATCTGCCCCAGCCTCATTTTCGCGAAATCGGCCACGCGGCGGCCATGCTCCAGATACAGATCCTGCGCCGGGTTGATCGTGGTACGGATCAGCGTCCGCACGCCGGGCACTCCGTGAAACGCGCGCCGCCCATGCTGCAGGGCAAGGTTGTCCCACAAAACGAGATCGTCCTGCCGCCAGACATGTTCGTAGACGAAGCGCTGGTCATAAAGCACTTTGAACAATTCAGCATAAAGCCGTTCGCTTTCCTCCACATCCAGTCCTTCGAGACGCACGGACATGTCTTCGTTCACGAACAGGAGTTCCTCGCCGGTCCGCGGATGCTTCCACAGCACGGGATAGAGGGTGCGCGGGAAATAATAGTCGTCGGCGGGGATCTCGGGCCACACCACCCGCTTGGTGGGAATGGGCTTCTGGCTGCGCGGCATCTCGCCCTCGGGTGCCGGGGACAGATTGGTGAGATTGATCGTCCGCAGATCCTTTACGGCTTCCCGTAGTGAAACCGGAAGAGTGCGAGCGGCCCTCGCAGTACTGGCGAACAGGGTTGGAGAGAGTTCGCCCACAACCTCGTGCCCCCCCAGCGCGATGTAATGCGTGGGTGCGGGTGACCAGCTATTGTCCGAGTGCCACATCAGGGCTTCGTCGGCATGCACGCCACTGTCGGCCCGACGGTTCGAGATGAAGCCATGGTGAATGCCTCGGCCCCCCTCATCGGTCTTCGGCCCGAAGGCGGACGTGAACTCGACTTGCTGATCGACCGAGAGGCCCTGGCCGGGAAACGACAGGAGATGGTGGCGATCGATCAGGTCTTGTAGGAACTGATAAGTCTCAGGAGGCATGGGAAGCTTGAGATCGATGCCGGTAATCTCGACGCCGATGTCGCTGGAAAGCGGTTTAACTGCGACGCTCATCTTCCTAATCTCTCCTTGTGTTATCCGCTTTTATTCAGTTCTTTCCAAGCACGTCGTCCAAGACATTGCTTGCAAACATTATGCCTCGCCGGGCAGCATCCGGATCGAAGACGGCCGGTCCCTGCAGCTCGATCTCGAACTGGCCTTCATAGCCCGCGTCCAGCGTAGCCTCGATGAGCCTGTGAAGCGGCAACTCTCCTTCCCCTGGCAGCACGCGCTCATTGGGTCCCGGGTTTTCCAAAGTCCCGATCTGGAAGTCGCTGACCTGTACCAGCGCGATATGCTCACCCAGACTGCGAATGATCTTTTCGACGTCACGCTCTCTCCAGCAATTGCCGATGTCCACGACAACGCCCACGCCGGTCTGTTCGGCGATGTCGCGCGCGTCCGTCAGATTATGGGCGAAGGATATCTGCGGACGAAGTGACGGCTCCAGGGCTAGCCGCACATTCTTTGCCTTGGCACGTTCCAGGCAGGGTGCGACGGCCTTGGCATAGGCCTTCACATTCTCCGCCCATTCTCCGAACTTGCCCTGGCCAGTGGTGCCGTAGGTACAGCACTTCAGCGCGGCGGCTGTATCGACGCAACGATCGATCACCGCGCGGTCCTGTTCCAGGAGACCCGGATCGAACAGGTTGAAGCGGGTCGAAATGATGCACGACACGCCCAGTCCATTCTGCTGCAACGATTCGATCGCGGCGTCGTGGCCATGTTCTGCAAGCTTTCGGTGGAACAGGCCCACATGGTGCGCCCCGATATCCTTCCAGAAGCCCAGATCCTGCTCGAAGGTCCACCTCGGCGCGAGCAGCGCGCTGACCGAGAGGCGTGCATTGAGGCTGGTCATGCCGATCTGATCTCCGCTAACCGCTTGGTTGCCTTTTTGAGGAACTTGTCGGGGCTGGCACCGCGTTCCGCGTAGATCGCATGAACCTCCTGGTTCGTCGGCACGAAGAAGATGCCGTCGCGGATTGCGGCAACGACCATCTCGGCCACCTCCTCGGGTTCCTTGAAATCGAGATCGGGCGAGGTGATCGGCAGGCCCGGGGTGATGGACGTGATCTGCTCACGGATGTTCGTGCGCACAGGGCCGGGGCAAAGGCATGTGACGCCGATCCCCTTCGGCGCAAGGTCCATCGCCATCGCCTCGCTGACGTTCACCAGCGCGACCTTGGACGCGTTGTAGGGCATCCGATCGGCGTTGTAGGGATAGAGCGCCGCCGTGGACGCAACATTCACGATATGGCCTTCGTCCTGCTGCTCGATGTCGGGCAACATCAGCTGGAGCGCCCGCACTGCCGACAGCAGGTTGACCTCGAGCGAACGCCGCCACTGGTCCAGGCCGATGTCCTGGAAGCGACCGGAAATGACGATCCCTACATTGTTCATCAGGATGTCGATCCGGCCGAAGCGGGCCAGCGCGGCCTGGCGGAGGGCCTGGAGATCGGCCTCCTTTGACACATCGCAGGCAACGCCAAGGGCCTGGCCGCCAAGCGCGACCACCTCGTCTTGCGTCGCCTGCGCACGCTCTGCGCTGATGTCGGCAGCAACGATATTCGCGCCCTCGCGCGCCAGCGCCAGCGCGGTGGCACGGCCGATGCCGCTCCCGGCTCCGGTTATGACCGCCGTGCGGCCCTTGAAGTCGCGCATGGTCTATTCCGCTTCGATCTTGCGCAGCGCCAGTTCGATTGCTGTACCGACCGGGAAACCGGCGTAAGCAGCAAGATGGACACTGGCCGCCTGCAGGTCCTCGACGGAGAAATCGCCGCTCTTGAGCGCGCCGCGGATGTGCATTTCCAACGGCATCGTCTGCGCGTTGATCGCCGTGCAGGCGATGGAGAGCAGCCGCCGTTCACGCCAGCTGAGGCCCGGCGAATCCCAGAGTTTGCCGAACACGAATTCCAGCGCCGCAGCACTTATGGGCGTAGGGTTCTCAGCCGGCTCGGTCTGGTTGACGCGGCGGTAATTGGCTTTCGCGATTTCGTTGGCGTCGCTGGAAGTCATGGCAGTTCCTCTCTCATCTCTTTCTGACGGCCTAAGGTTCGAAACGGTACATCACAAGCCAGAGTCCTGCTGCCCTCGCGGTCGCCGCATAAATTTCCAGGTCTCCCGGCGGGGCATTACCGAACACGCCGAACCCCCTCATCGCTTGAACCGCTCGGCGGTTCTGATGCGCGAGATATCCAAGCTTTGCACACATCCGTAGAGGCTGTTTTGGCGATGCTTCGGCCAGTTTGCCGGAGCGGCTTAGGCGGCGGAAACCTTGTGGACTTCGTCGCCAGACTCTCCTAGGTATCCGACCATGTCAACAGGCGTAAACATGCGCTTGTTCACGGATGTCGCGAGACCTGTCAGGAAGCGGGCCGAAGAGTCGAGGGGAGGCGAGGAATGGACGCTCAGGGGCCGGTGAACTAACGCTGTCGGTTGACAGAAGCATCCACTTTGCCATTCGACCGGGAGGAAGCTTCCGGATGAAGCCAGATAACGGCCGACAAGGCTCGTAAGAAGGTCCACGTATGATCAGGAGAAGGCATGCGTGGGCGGGGGAAACTGAGGATCGGAGTGGTGCCCTCATCGCGCATGACTCGGCACGTCGCCGGCATGGCTCTGCAGCCAGCATCGAGATCGTGACCAGCCATTTGATCGCTGCCTGAAAGGACCAGCTTTGTGACCAGCCGCCTTACGCGAAAACAGATGCTCGCGCTTGCGGCACCGGCCTTGCCGATGTCTGCGTTGACGATCCCGCTCGTGACGTTCCTTCCGGAATATTACGCGAATTCGATCGGCCTCAATCTCACCGTCGTCGGCTCTGTTTTCATGCTGGTCAGGCTGTTGGACATCGGTGTCGATCCCTTTCTGGGCGGCCTGATGGACAGGACCAAGACACGCTGGGGCCGCTTCAAGCCATGGCTCGTCGCCGGTGTACCGGTGATCATGATAGGGACGAGCTTCCTCCTCCTGGCCAAACCGGGTGTTGGTCCGGCCTATCTGTTCGTCTGGCTGCTGGTCACCTATCTCGGCTTCTCGATCATCTCGCTCTCTCAGCTTGCGCTGACGTCGTCGTTGACGCGGGGATATGATGAGCGAACGACGGTCTTCGGATGGTGGCAGGCGGCCTATACGCTGGGCATTCTTTCAGTCGTGACGCTACCGTCGCTGCTCGGTCCGCAGCTCGGTAACGATCGCACCACGGTCATGCGGTCGATGGCGGCGGTAATCGTTCTTGCGACCCCGCTGACGATTCTCTGGACCTGCTTTGGCGTCCGTGACGATGGTCGCGCCGACGAGAAGGAAAAGACGAACCTCGCCGACTATTTCCGGCTGTTCAAACGGCGCTCCACGCGCATCCTGTTGACGGTCGATCTGCTGCTTGGATTGTCGACGGGCCTCGTCTCGGTGATGGGTGTGATGTTCTTCGTCTCGGTGAAGCAGCTCACCCTCGCGGAGTTCGGCGTCCAGCTCATCGTCGCCTTCTCGGTCGCCATCGGCGCGGCCCCCTTGTGGGCCAAATTCGCCGGCAAGATCGGCAAGCATCGCGCTCTGGCGCTCGGCGCGCTTTGCAACGTGAGCTTCTATTGCCTGCTGGCGTTCATTCCGCCGGGCGCTCCCTATCTGGTCTATCTGGCGGCCGTGTTGAACGGCTTCGGCTTTGCGGCGCTCAACCAGCTGCCGCGCGCCATGCTCGCGGACATCAACGATGAGGAGCTGCTGGATCATGGCGTTGACCGCAACGGCCTACTGTATGCGCTGCTGACCGGCATCTACAAGATCGGGCAGGCGGTCGCGGTCGGCATCGGCTTCACAGCGCTGGATCTTGCCGGTTTCGTCCCTTCGCTCGGCTCCCAGAACACACCGCACACTTTGATGAACGTGGTGCTGATGTTCGTCGGCCTGCCATCGTGCCTCAGCCTCACGGCCGGACTGCTGGCGCTGACATATCCGCTTTCGGCCAAGCGTCATGCCGAGATCAGGCGGCAGCTCGACGAGCGGGCTGTCCGCGCCTGATCGGAGTTGGTGAGGGCAGCCGGTATCGGCAGCCCTCGGAGCTTAGTCGCGCATGGCGCGAACCAGGGGCTCGTACACGTCGTTGTTCGAGACCTTGGCCGACGGCCAATTGTCCGTGCGGATGATCAGGTTGCAGCCGTCATCGATCCAGCGCGCGCGCCACCGCTCGATGATCCGCGGAATGGGGCCGATCAGCCAGCATTCGTCGATATACTCGTCGGGCACGGCGGCTTCGGCCTCCTTGATATGGCCGGCCTGGTAAAGCTCCTTGATCCGGTCGAACGCATCGCCGTATCCGCGCCAGCGCATGTGCGTTTCCAGCCCGCCCGTGCCTGAATAGCCGCCGGACCAGCGCGCCGTATATTCCTTGAACTGCCAGAAGGCGCCCGCAACATCGTCGGTGACCAGCACGTCGACATGGGCCCATAGCGGGAAATCCTCCAGCTTCATGGGGGTCTTGCGCCTGGCGAGGCCTTTTTCGATGATCGGCCCGTAGACCTTCATCATGCCGGGCGACCAGCTTCCGTTGGGCATCATGCCGTCCGCGATCTCGGCGGCCAGGCCGAGCATGAGCTCCGTTCCCCCGCCGAACATGATTTTGGGAGGGTTGTCGCGCGGCTCGAGGTGAAAGGGGACCACGTTCTCGGTCGGCGCCTCGCCGGGCTTGTGGTAGGGGATTTCATAGCCGCGGCCATGATGCTCCGGCGATTCACCCGCAAAGCACTGCCGCATGATCTGGACGAGATCCTTCATGCGCCAATAGGCGGAGGTCCAGGGCGTGCCGAGGAAGCCTTCGCATTTGGACGGGGTGCTGCTGCCGATGCCGCAGATGATCTCGCGATCGGGAGCAAGGTGACGCAACGTCTGAAACGGCATGGCGGTGAAGGTTGGCGCGCGCGCGGGACCGCTGACGACGTGGGTGCCCAGGCCGATGCGTTTCGTCAGCCCCAATATGTAGCCCAGCGGCAGAATGGCGTCGGAGCCATAACCCTCGGCAGTAAAGATCATGTCATAGCCCAAGTCGTCGACCAGCGTGACGCGTTCCTTGTTCACGAAGAAATTGCGCTTCTGCCAGTCGATCTCAATCCCGATCTTCATCGATCTTTCCTCTGCACCGATTACTTATACGAAAGGCGTCCTAATTCATTGACTGACTTGCATATACCGAAACACGGGGCGCCTTCCCGAGGGACGTTGGTAGGTGCTTATTCGAGGCCGTGCAATATTGGACCGCTCGCGCACGCCGCCCATGTCGGCCATCACATATGGGCCGCTTCGATGCCTGAACACATATTGAGACTGGTGAAATAGGTACCTTTGTTTTATGTGCCGGGAACGGTCTTATTCAGCGAGATTTCCCATGCCATTCGTCTTCAGTTGCGACGCGCATATCCAGGAACCCCGTAACCTCTTTCTGGAGAAGATGCCGGCGCGGCTGGCCCATTCGGTGCCAAATGCGACACGCGACGACGGCGTCATCATCATGAAGGTGGGCGAGCGCGTGGTGCACAAGATCACCGTCGGCGGCGGCGGGATCGGGCGGGACCCGAAGGGCTCCAGCGACCTCGGAGCACGCCTGGGTGACATGGAAAAGGATGGCGTCGACGCGGAACTGCTCTTCCCGACGTTGGGATTGCTCGCCTATTTCATCGAGGATGCCGAGGCCGAACTCGCCGCCGCGGAGATCTATAACGACTGGCTGATCGCCGAGACTGCGAAGCGCCGTGATACCTTCGTGCCGAGCGCCATCCTGCCTGCACGCGACCTTGCCAACAGCGTCGCCGAGATCAAGCGCATAGCGGCGCTGGGCTATACTGCGGCGATGCTCCCGGTGGCGTCGCCCGGCGACGTACCCAAATACAATGACGAGCGCTGGGATCCGGTGTTCGCCGCCGCCGCGGCGCACGGCATCGTCATCACGATGCATACGGGCTCCGGGCTGACGCGCTGGATATTCGAGCGCGGACCGGGCGCCGCCGTGATCAACTATACCCACCAGATGAACGATGCGCTGACGGCGGCGATGTACCTCGTGTCGGGCGGCGTGCTGGATCGCAATCCGGGTGCGACCGTGGTGTTCGTGGAGTCGGGCGCGAGCTGGCTCGCCGGCCTGTCGGAGCGGATGGACGAGGTCTATCACGCCCATAATTATTATGTGCGCCCCAAGCTCCAGCGCACGCCCGGCCAGATCATCCGCGATCAGATCAAATGCACGTTCCAATATGATCGTGCCTGCGTGATGACCCGTTCGGTCACCGGGCATGAGGCGATCATGTGGGGTGCCGACTACCCGCACATGGAAGGCACATGGCCGAACTCGCAGAAGGTTCTCGGTGATCTGTTCGCCGGTATCGACATCAGCCCGAAGGAGCGGGCGGACATCATCGGCGGGACCGCGGCGCGTCTGTTTCGTCTGCAGCGAGAGATTCCACTGGCGGCCTGATCCCTGCTAGGCTGGACAGGAATAACGCTGAGGGGACGTCTCCTGATGGATGAGTATCAGCTGATCAGGCGCTATGGCTTGAGCGATCTGTTGCGCGAGCAGCGCCGGTCGCGGCCGAACATGCTGGCCGCCGTCGACGGGACGACGCGCCAGACCTATCGCGAGATGGACTCGCGGGTGAACCGCCTGGTGACCGCGCTTGCCCGTCATGGCGTTGCACGGGGTGACCGGCTGTTGTGGCTTGGCCAGAATTCCTCAAGGTTGATGGAAGTGATCTTTGCCGCGGCGAAGATCGGCGCGATCGCCTGCCCGGCCAACTGGCGTCTGAGCGTGGCCGAGGTCAATGCGATCATCGGCGACTTCGACCCGAAGGTCATCTTCTGGCAGCAGGAGGAGATCGGCGAACAGTATCACGTCAGCCGCCGTGAATGGCAGGACCGCGAGCACCTGTGGATCCAGCACGACGGAGCCGGCTCCGACAGCTATGAGGCGCTGCTTCAGAGCGGGGAGGATGTCGATACCGGCATTTCCGACGATCCCGATGCGCCGGTCTTCGCAGTCTATACGGCCGCATTCAGCGGGCGGCCGAATGCTGCCTTGCTGTCCCACAGCTCAGTCCTGGTACAGAGCCTGATGAGCGCCCGTGGCCAGGCGATCGACGAGATGACTCGTTTCCTGGTCTCCGGCCCCATGTTTCATGTCGGCGTGATGATGGGCGCGTTCGCGACGATCACCTTCGGGGGCGCCTGCATCTATGTTCCCCGTATCGTGCCCGAGGAAGTGCTGGGAATCATAGCGGCGGAGCGGGTGACGCATGCCTTCCTGCCGGAGCCGATCATTGCTCCGATGCGCGAGGCGAACCGCGACGGGCGCTATGATATTTCCAGCCTGTTCCCCACGCCCGATCTTGCCGGGTACAAGTCGGCGATGGTGCAGCCGGAGCATGCTCCGCAGCGGCAGATCTCGTCCGTCTATGGCCAGACGGAAACGATGGGCATGGTCGTGCTGGGATGGCTCGGCGGGACCGGGGCGGGGCGTCCGGCTCCGTTCGTTTCGCTGCGGCTCGCCGACGAAGCCGGCAACGAGGTGCCCGACGGCCAGGTCGGCGAGATCGAAGTGCGCGGCCCGCTGGTGATGAACGGTTATTTCGACCGGGAAGACGAGAATGCGGCGCGCAGCCGCGATGGATGGCACCGAACCCGGGATCTCGGCCGTCGCCTCGAGGATGGATCGATCGCTTTCGTTGGCCCGAAGACGACCATGATCAAATCGGGGATCGAGAACATCTATCCGGCCGAGGTAGAGGCTTGCCTGCGCAGGTTGCCGGGCGTGCAGGACGTCTGCGTCATCGGCATTCCTAGCGAGAAATGGGATCAGGACGTCAAGGCGGTGATCGTGACGGCGCCGGGGGTCGAGCTGAGTTTCGAGGCCGTGGTGGCGCACTGCAAGGCTTCGCTGGCGTCGTACAAGAAGCCCAAGCATGTGGCCTTCGTCGAGAAGCTGGAACGGCAGGCGAATGGCATGATCGATCGCGAGGCGATCGATCGCGCGCACGGCGGGGGCGGCTACCCGAAGGCAGGCGCCTGACGTCTAGAGCGCGCGCGAAGGCGGTAGATTCGGCGCGTGGAAGCGCTCGAAGGTTCCGCCGTCGATCCCAAGAGACACGCCCGTCGTCCAAGCGCCGCCTGGCGAGGCCAGGAAGATGACGCCTGCCGCGACCTCGTCCGCTTCGCCCATGCGGTCGAGCGGTATGGTGCGCGTGATGGTCTTGAGTGCGGTTTCGTTTTCCCAGACCCGCCGCGATGCCTCGCTGCGCGTGAAACCGGGTGCCACGCAGTTCACCCGGATGTTGAAGGGGGCCAGTTCGGCGGCGAGCAGGCGCGCCATGTGCGTTTCGCCCGCTTTCGATACGCCATAGGCCAGCACGTACGGATTGCCCCGTGTTCCCGACGCGGACGTGATGAGGATCAATGATCCGTCGCGCCGTTCCTTCATCGTGTCGGCGACTGCATGGCATAGGCGGAAGGTGTTGTAGATGTTCGTTTCCAGCAGCCGGAGGAATTTCTTCTCCGACGTCGTGGCGGATGGACCGGCATAGGCAAGCTCGGCGGCGTTGCAGACGAGGATGTCTATGCGGCCCCAGTGCCCGATGACGGCATCCACGGCGGACTGCGCAGTCACCAGCCGGGTAACGTCGCACGACAGACCCAGGGCCACTTCACGCCCGGCCCGGGCATTCAGCTCGCTCGCAATGCCCTGGGCGGCGGCAAGGTCACGGCTGGTGAAGGCCACTTGCGCGCCGTGCTGGATCATCCGCTCGACGATCGCGCGACCGATGCCTTTCGATCCACCGGTGACCAAGGCAATGCGCCCATCCAGGTCGAAGAGGCTTCCCTTGAAGTCGGTCAACGCATCTCTCCCTTCGCTCTTCGGGCGGCCCGGTTCGAGGCGGGCAATTTGACCCAGCGCCCATATGATCAATGGCGATTCGGGGCGCTATGGCTTGCCGATCGAACAGATACCTTTAGCAGATCAGGCAACAAAGTAGCGACCTCAGGAGGCGTCATGACCGGGCTTTGGGCGCATCAGAACAAGACCGCGATCGCCGGCGTCGGTGCGACGGAATATTACAAGCGGGGCGAGTCATGGCCCCAGTCGGTCAATGAACTGGCAGGCCACGCCATTCTTGCCGCGCTCGACGACGCCGGGCTGACTGTCCGCGATGTGGATGGCCTCGCCTATTATTCGAGCGGCGGCGGCGGGTACGGCGAGTCCATGGATACATGCTATCTCATGGAAACGCTCGGCATTCCGGAGATACGCTTCACGGCCAGCCTGACCGGTGGCGGCGGTGGGTCCGCCGGTTCGATCGGCCTGGCCGCCGCCGCGATCCTCGCCGGGCAGGCCAAGTGCGTCGTTGCGGTCATGACGGTGCAGCAGGCGCGCCAGCGGTTGGGAACCGTCTTCGCTGCGATGGCGTCCAATCCGCAGAACGCCTTCATTCAGCCGTCCGGTCTCGCCGGTCCCGGGCACCTCATGTCGATCCTCGCCAGGCGCCACATGCATCTCTACGGCACGCGGCGCGAAGCCATGGCAGAGGTCGCGATATCGACCCGGGCCAATGCCGTGAACCGTCCGACAGCACGCATGCGCACGCCGCTGACGCTGGACGACTATTTCGCCGCACCCATGATCGCGGAGCCGCTGTGCCTTTACGACTTCACGCTGGAATCCGACGGTGCGGTCGCGATCGTGGTCACCTCGACCGAACGGGCGCGGGACATGAAGCAGAAGCCGGTTCTGATCCGGGCCTGCGAGGCAGGTGGCGTCCGCGAATGGGGTCGTGCATTTACCTGGTATAATATGTCCGACGAATTGTTCGCTTCGTCCGGGCATCGTTCGATCGCAAAGCGTCTCTATGCTTCTGCTGGGCTAACCTCGGCGGATATGGACGTCGCGCTGTTGTATGATCACTTCACACCCATGGTGATCATGCAGCTCGAAGACTATGGCTTCTGCGGTATCGGGGAGGGTGGGTCCTTCGTCGAGAGCGGTGCGATCCGCTTCGACGGCGGGTCGATCCCGGTCAACACACACGGCGGCAACCTTTCCGAAGGCTACATCATCGGCATGACCCATGTCCGCGAGGGCGTGGAGCAGCTACGCGGTGTTGCCGTTAATCAGGTGAAGAATGCCCAATTCGCGCTCGTGACCGGCGGCCCGGCGTCGCTTCCGGTCAGCGGTTTGATTCTTGGGAGGGACGCATGACCAGCAAGCTTGGCCCCGTACCTGGCGAACACATCAAGATCAGCACCAATCAATGGACGGAGCCGTTCTGGCAGGCCGGCAAGGAAGATCGCCTGGTCGTGGCACAGTGCGCGAAATGCCAGGTGCAACGCATGCCGCCCACGCCCTTCTGCCCGAATTGCCAGTCCCAGGAGCTGGACTGGCCGCAACTCAGCGGCCGGGGCACGATCTACAGCTACAGCATTTGCCATCGGTCGCCGTTTCCAGGCGTGGTCGACAACATGACCTATGTCCCGATCATCGTCGAGCTGGACGGTGCGCCCGGTATTCGTCTGGTGAGCAACCTGGTGGATGCGACACTGGACGATCTGAAGATCGGACTTCCCGTGGAGATATTGTGGAATCCGATTCAGGACGGTTGGAAGGTGCCGCTCTTCAGGCCGTCCGTCTGACCGAAGGCTAAGGAGCTTGGCGCAGCCATTTGCTGCCGGCGCGCTGCACCTGAAGCGCGGTCAGACCAGAATGCGAAAGTCCCTGCTTCCGCACGCGCAGGCAGTCCGCACGACTGTTCCCCGCACGCCGGTATGCAGGCGATCGGCCGGGAGGCAGCGCGGCAGACGGCTGGTGAGGACGATCTCGCCGTCCTCTTCGTCCAGCAACCATTCCATGGAACTCACATGGACGCCGGCGGCCTCGATGCATTCGAGGCCGACCGCCGGCCCGAATTCCATCCAGCGCAGCAACCTGAAGTCCTGATCATGGCCTTTGAGTTCGTCATAGCCGCTGGGCACGGCCCAGACGGTACGGCCGGCGAATAGTTTGATGGGATCATGCCCGGCTCCGCGCAGCGACGCCAGGATGGCCGCGTTGACGCCGAGTACCAGGGGAACGTCGAAACGGCGGAGGATCGCCTCCACACGACCGCCTTCGTAGATTGATGCGTCTGCATTGGTGACGATCATCCTGCGCGCGATCACCGCAAGTTCGAAAGGCACGAACTGGACGGCCTCCTCGATCATCGAAATGACAAGCGCATAGCGGCCCGTGAGGCTGCCGAAGCTGTCGATCACCTCGCCGATCGAATCCCCGATGCGGCGCAGCTCTACCGGGTTGGACGGAAAGAACTGCGCTTCGCCCTTCAGGAGATAGCGCCCTACGAGGCTCGCTTCGGGTTCTGAAGTGTCCACGTCGCGCGTCATGCCTTGGTTATCCTTGGAATCTTATGCGGCGGCCCCAATTTCAGCAGCTCGGAAACGGGGGTGAGCTCGATCTTCACTGTGACCGAGAGCTGAGCGGTCAACGAGTCTCGAAGATCGTCGCCGAACTTGTCGAGCGAGCCGTTCAGATGCTGCTCCTCATAACCGACGCGCAGGTGGAGATGGTCCATATCGTTGGAGGGCCGCACGAACTGGAAGAGGCCGGCCCGCGCGGGCGCGTGGCACTCGATCATCTCCTGAACCAGCCGGGGCATGATCACGGTGTCACCGACCATCATCCGGTCGCCCGTGCGACCGAGAAGGTGCATACGCGCATGGGTCCGTCCGCAGCCGCAAACGCCCGTGCCGAAGCGGACGAGGTCGCCGGTACGGAAGCGGACCATCGGGTTGAACCGATCGGTCAACATCGTGATGACAAGCTCGCCCTGGCCCCCAGCGGGAATTGGCGCGTTGGTTTCCGGATCCAGGCATTCGGCGAAGATCAGGTCTTCCCAGACATGGAAGCCGCTCCGCATCGTGCATTCCGACCCGGTCAACGCGTCGCCGACCGACCCCATCTCGTAGAGATTCAAACCAAGGCGTTCGGCAAGCTTCTTCTGCCGGGCGCCAAGCGGCTCGCCGCCGAACACCACCATCTTGTAGGATGAGAATATGTCCTTCGGGTCCTGGCCGGTCCGATCGATCTCCTGCTCGAACGCCAGCAGGAGCGGGCTGGACACCATCATGAAGCCGGTCGGGCGAAACCGCTTCGATCCTTCGAATATGCGCGGTACCTCGGCCGGCGAGTGGCTGAACAGCAGCGACTTCCAGCCGAGTTCCTCGAATGGCCACCGGTAGTGGCCGCCGCGGAAGGTGAAGATGGGGCGCGTGACGAAGTCCCCGGGGCGCACGCCGAGATGCCAATAGTCGCGCATCATGCCGATCTGGTTGGGGGTCCGCTTCCCGATCAGGACAGGTGTAGGGTCCCCGGTCGTGCCGGATGTCGACGCGACGATGCTCAATTCCTCGTCGCTGACGGCCTTCAAGCCGCCGCAGGGATCGTTGTGGGTGTCGCGAAACTGGCGCACCGCATCCTTGTCGGTGAACGGTGCCTTTTCCCTGAAGTCGGCAATCGAGCGGATATCGCTCGGCTTCACGCCGGCCGCATCCCAGGTCGATCTTATCAAGGGGGCATTTTCATACGCGAACCGGATCATGCGCATAAGGCGTGCTTCCTGCAGCCTCATGAGATCATCTCTCGGCATCGTTTCGATATACTCGTCAGCGTATGCGCTGGTCACAGCGGATCCTTCTCCGTTCGGTGCGGTTCTTGAGGTACCCCTTTGCCTTTCGTAGTCATGGGCTCAAGCAAAGGCTAGTGAGAGGGCTGTTTGGTAAGGTCGTTCATCACGTCCATGCGCTGTTCCAGGACGCCTGCATTCATCCATGGGCGCATCTCTTCCGCGCTTCTGCGGCTGATAAGTACGGCGACGTCCGCGTCTCCGTCCGCTATTGCCTGAAGCAACCGGATGCGCGTCGATCGCCTGTATTGCATGAGATCCTGCCGTCCCTCGAATATACTTGAAGAAAAAGCAATTCTGCCGAAATCGTACAAGACCTTCAGCATTAGTTCGACGGACGGATTGCCGCTCATGGTGCATATAAGATGCAGCATTTGGTTCTCGTCTTTGTGAAACTCTCTAACGGACTGTTCTTCGTGCTCGGCTGCGCGGAAATCGGCGAGCATTTGCCGTAGCTCTTCGCGCAAGCCGGCATCGTCGCAGCGCGCCGCCAGCCGGGCTGCTTCTACCATCAGTGCGTTGGTCGATACGAGCAGATCCGCAAGCGTCGTCTGGCGTGTCATCAGGTAGGTCGCGGCGGAATGGACGACCGCGGAAACCGCGGGCCGCCGTGCGTAGAAGCCGCCCCGGGTGCCGCGGGTGATCGAGACCAGCTGCTCATGCTCGACCGTCTTGGCGGCCTGCCGAAAGGTTGGCCTGCTCACCCCCAGGCGCGCAATCAGATCGGGTTCGAAGCCGAGGAAGGCACCTTCGGGTTGAGACAGCGACAAGATACGAAGTTCGTGCGCCGCCATCTTGGCACGTGACCGAGGTTTCGCATCAATAGATCGCTTTTCGTCGGCGTTGATCATCGTTTTCATCGCGTGATTTGAATTACCTCTTTCGATCGAAGTACAAAGTGCAGCTCCCGATCATTCTTTCCGGGTGCCGGTAAGAGGCTTTGCCCATTCATTGTCCGGCATCGGCCGCTCTTCGGCCGCAAGCAGGCATTGCTCAAGTACTTTATAGTATCGCCCTACCGCTTTGGACCCCAGCACGAAAGGATTGCGGCCGTTTCCGCGCGGTCGCCGTACGTCGGCAAGGCGTTCCGCCGATCCATCGACGAAGATGTGGGTGTTGATCACACCCACCGCACCCGCAGCGCCGCTAATCCGTCTTAGCCTGTCAACGGAAGCCGCAAATGCCTTCAATCCCCCGGTCCTCTCGGTTGGCTCGATCGTAGGCGGGAAAGCCGACCCGCCCAGCAGCGAGAGTTTGTATTGCGTCTTTCCGTCGTGAACCGGAATAATCGCCGACAAGGTTCCCGGCGTGTGTCCGGGCGTGACATAGAGAGACACGTTGGCCGATCCCAGGTGAATGACGTCTCCGTCGCGGACGACCATGTCGCGCGACGGCAGGGCGCGATCCAGGCGCTCTATGCTGCCGAGCGGCGTGCGGTCCATCAGATCCCAGTCGGGACCCGCCAGCGCGATGCGGGCACCATAGGTCTGCTGCCAATAGGGTGCGCCGCCATAGTGGTCCCAGTGGCCATGCGTCACCACGACATATTTAAGGTTTGCCGGATCGAGCCCCAGCGCGACCAGGCCCGGCGCTATATGATCCCGCGCTTCGGCAATGCTTTGCCCGGAGTCGAACATGATGAGCCCCGCGCCCGTGTCCAGTACCCACACGCCGACAAAGCCGTTGCCGACATAGTAGAGATCGTCGAACGCCTGCGTGGGCGGCAACCAAGTCCGGGCGCCCTGCTGCGCCTGAGTTATAGTGGCGTTTCCGGCCGGCTGACACATGAAGAGGGGTTTTGCCGTCTTGCTTCCCGCGATCGCCTCCGCGCGTGCGACATGGCGGGCGGCGGCGGGGACGTCTTGGTCGGCTGCAACCGATGCCGTCGATATGCTCGCAAGGCATATTGCGAGCACCAAGGCATGGCCAACGTTAAACGTCACATCCTGCTCCCAAAGGGAACGCGGCAGGCACGATGCCTCGCCTCGTCCAGCATCTGCTGACAATGTCTCGCAAGATATCTCGTAAAATCCCTTGGGTAACAAGCTGGCTGTCCTGTCACTCATCGAATAGGTTCCCGCCGACTGCGGCAATGCCCGCGCAAGAACCGTCGTGTGAAGGAGGATGGCAGATGAGGCTCGACAATCGCGTGGCGATCGTAACCGGAGGCGGGTCGGGCATCGGCGAGGCGACGGCCGAACTATTCGCGCGGGAGGGCGCCAAGGTCGTGGTCGCGGACAAGGCCGGCGATCGCGCGCAGGATGTTGCCGAACGCATCCGCTCGTCCGGCGGCGAAGCCAGCTCCATTTCCATCGATGTCTCGCAGGAAGAGGACGTTCGCCGCATGTGCGAGTTCGCCGTCCAGACCTATGGCTCGCTGGACATCCTGCACAACAATGCGTCGATGTCGGGCTTGAAAGGGGCGGGACAGGATCTGCTTGTCACCGAGGTCGACGTCGCCACCTGGGAGACATGTTTCGCGGTGAACACCCGCGGCACGTTTCTTGGCTGCAAGCATGCCATTCCGCACATGCTCCGTGCAGGGCGCGGCGCTATCGTCAACATGTCGTCGATCGATGCGTTCAAGGGCGATCTGATGCGGACCGCCTATGCATCGTCGAAGTCGGCGATCACCTCGCTGACGATGTCGGTGGCCACACAGTTCGGAAAGGCCGGCATCCGTTGCAATGCCGTCGCGCCCGGGCTCACGCTGACGCCGCCCGTTCGTGATGTGCTGGGCCCCGAATTCGCGGCGCGGATGCTCAGGCACTTTCCCGTGCCGGCGCTCGCCGAGCCCGAGCATATCGCCAGCGCTGTCCTGTTTCTCGCGTCGGATGATGCCTACTACATCAACGGACATATCCTGCGGGCGGACGGCGGCGCGCTGGCGCATGCCCCCTGGTATGCTGAAACATATGATAGCGGCGACCGTGGATAAGTACGCCGTTCGAGAGGAAGATGGCCGTTAGCCGAAGTCGATCGGTAGGGGCAGGTACTTCTTGTAAATATAATCGCGGTGCTCGATTAATATCGGATCGAACACTGGTTCGATTTCACTTCCGAGATGCTCGAAACGGCCGCGCCATTCGCCGCCAATCGGGCAAAGGTCGACCGACATCGTACGGAAGGTGTTGGATATGCACGCCCAATAGATGTCGGCGGCGGTCAGCGCGTTGCCGACCAGATAGCGGCTGCCGGCTGCCGCCTGCTGATGCAGCCGGGAGGCGATGTGCCGGATGATCTCCGCGCATCGCTGCTCCGCTGCCAGGGCGTTCTCCCGTGTTTGGCCATAGTCGCGCTGCATGATCGCACCGGCCTTGTCGCCCAGCGGAAAAAGCGCAGTCATCTGTATCCGTCGGCACCAGCCGAGACCCCACTCTCCGCAGATTTCATTCCCGATGCCGACCACGCTCGCGCGATCTTCGCTCTTTTCCGGGAGCAGCGCCGGTCGCGGCGAGATCTTTTCGGCAAGGTTGAGAATGTCGAGCCAACTGGTTCGGACATTGTCGTCGTTATAGATCGCCTGCGGCTGATTGCGGACCCCTGTCCAGGCTACCAGTTCGGCGTTGTCGCTAAATCCAGTTTGGGCGACCGCGACATAAGGAATGCCTTTCACATGAAAGATGTTCTTCGCGAATTCGCTCCAGAGCGCCCAATTTCCCCTGGAGACGACCAGCCGCATGCCGGACATGCTTTTCGCTGTCTCAATGTCAACGAATTCCATCTGCCTCTCCGCAAGTCCTTTGCATGACAGGCCGTTGTGCCGGATCGCCTCTCGGCACGAAACGGCGATGCCTGCCTTTGTTACATTGCAGGTAGACGAGCCCTTGCGCGGACACAACGGGTTGGCGGCCGCACTTACTGAGGCGCCGCCCGATCATCCGCGTCCAATGCCATGGCGCGCGCCCGATCGGCGTTGGCACGAGCCACATCGCCGCGCTGACGCAACACCTGGCTGCGGCTGTAGTAACCCTGCGCCATGCGGGGAGCGAGCCGAACGGCCTGATCGAGATCGCTCAAGGCACGGCGGGTGTCGCCTTGCCTCTGATAGGCCAGGCCGCGATTGAGATAAGCCGCCGACATTTTCGGGGCGATCGCAATCGCTCGGTCCAGCGCGGCAATGGCGCGATCTATGTCGCCTTGCCAGGCAAGTGACAGTCCGTCGGCCAGATGCGCCGCTGCCCGGCCTTCGCTTCCCTTGGCGCCCGGCTTGATGAGTTGCCTGCATGCACTGAGACTGCGTGCGGGATCGTTGATCGTGCAGGCATTCCAGGCGGCTTGATCGACGGTACTTCGATCGTCTGTCCTGGCTCGAGCCATTGCCGCCGGTTTATTCCTGCCGCCCGCCGCAAAACTATCCATCTTCTTCGCTTCGGCATTGGCATTTTGCGCTGTGGCAGAGGGCGGAGGGGGCGGTGGTGCTGGCGCTGGCGAGGCAGCGAGCGGGGCCGCTTCTGCCATCATGGCGGGGGGCGCAAGGCGTGCCTCGGCCAGCCCGGTAGCCGTGCGGGAATGCTGTTCATTGTCTGCACTGCTTCTGGCTTGACGCGTCGCAACCGTTGCAGGCGGCTGAACCTCAGCTTCTGGCTGGGCGACGGCGACGGCAGCCGGTCCTCGTTCCGCAGGAGCATCGGCGGCAATCTTTGCCCGAGCGGCAGATGAATGCTCTTCAGTGCGCGCGGACTGCTCCGGTGCAGCGGAATTTGGCGGCGCATTCGGCGCGACATCGAAGGTCGGGAATGCCTCCGGCTCATGCAATGCCATTTCGGCTGCGGGCCCGCTCGTCTGGCGGGTTATGCTGACCCATGCCGCGGGCAGGCCGATCACGGCGACCAGCGCGGCCGCGACAAGCACGCCCAGTTGCGGGCGATTGGTCTTGCCCCACCAGGAGCCGGCCGGCGGACGCTCGTTTCGCGTGCCTACGGGATGAGATACCGCGCCTCCGGCATCGAAGTGGTGCAGCGCCTTGTCGATCGCCGCTTCCCGCCTGGCCGGCGCAGGCGGAGGGGGCTGGGGCAAGGACAGCGCGACATCCTCGTCTTCGGTCGGCATTCAGATCCTCCCGACGCTGGAGCGCGAGAGCATGCGCAATCGCAGGAGACGTCGGTGCTGGGTCAGGCAAATACATAGCATGGTGACGGCCATTTCGGCCGCCACCATGTTCAGGTCACATAGTCTTCCCAGTCTCATCGTTCCAGTGATGCCAGTGATGACGCGGTCTTGGCCGCCCGCACGAGTTGGACGAACTCCGCCCGATAGCCGAAATCGTCCTCGCCACGCGCGGCGCTCGCAATCCGCAGCACGTCGTCATAGCTCATCGCGCCGTTGTAACGTCCGCCACGCAACAGTTCGGCAAAGGCGGCCACGCCCGTGGCAAAGCGTGCGTCCTGCGGCGCCTGGTCGAACCGTGCGAGTTCCGACGCCCTGCTGATCGGCGTGGAAATCAGCCGGCTGGTGTCCGACTTGGGCAGTTTGTAGCGGATCTTGACGAAGCCATATTCGGTGCCGAGCGGCTGAGCGCCGGTCCGGACCGGCTTCGAATAGCGCAGGTCGCTGATCGTGCGCGGACCGCCAACGGGCACGATCTCGTAGAGCGCGGTCACGGTCTGGCCCGATCCGACATCGCCGGCGTCCACCTTGTCATTGTCGAAGTCGTCGCGGTTGAGCATGCGCGTCTCATAGCCGAGCAACCGATATTCGGAGACAGCTGCGGGATTGAACTCGACCTGGATCTTCACGTCCTTGGCGATCGGGAACAGCGTGGAGGTAGCCTCCTCCACCAGCACTTTCCGCGCTTCGCTGACCGTGTCGATGTAGGCGGCGGCGCCATTGCCGTTCTGCGCCAGCGTCTGCATCAGCGCATCGTTGTAATTGCCCATTCCGAAGCCGAGCACCGACAGGAAAACGCCCTTGCCGCGCTCGCGTTCGATGTAGCCCTTTAGTTCGTCCTGGTCGGTGATGCCGACGTTGAAGTCGCCGTCCGTCGCGAGGACGACGCGGTTGACGCCGTTGGCATCGAGGTTGCGCTGGGCCAGCGCATAGGCCTGGCGAATGCCCTCGGCGCCCGCGGTGCTGCCGCCTGCGCCAAGCTGATCGATCACCGCCAGGATGCGGCTCTTCTGACTGGCAGGCGTCGGCTCGAGCGCGGTGCCGGCTGTTCCGGCATAGGTGACGATGGCGACATGATCGTCACTGTCCAGCTGATCGAGCAACATCGACAGCGATTGCTTGACCAGAGGCAATTTGTTCGGCGCGTTCATGGATCCCGATGTGTCGATCAGGAAGACAAGGTTGGCGCGCGGACGGGTCGCCCGCTGGATGTCATAGCCCTTGACGCCGATCCGGACGATCTTGCGGCCGGCCTTCCACGGGCTGGGAAACACGGCGACATTGGTGGCGAAGGGCTGGGCGGCGTTGCGCGGCCCGGCATAGCGATAGGGGAAGTAGTTGATCATCTCCTCGGTGCGCACAGCCGCCGGCTGGGGCAGAACGTTCTGGTTCAGCGAGGCGCGCACGAAGGCGTAGGAGGCCGTGTCGACGTCGATGGAGAAGGTCGACACCGGTTCTTCGCGGGCCACCTTGAACGGGTTCTGCTGTGTGGCGGTGAAGCGGTCACGGCCCACATCCTGATAATAGGGCGTAGGCATGGGGTCATACGGAGAGGCGTAGGCATAGGAACCTGCTATCCGCTTCGCTTCGGTCATCGGCATCGGCGCTACGAGGGCCGGGGGCTGTCCGGCCATGGGCGGCGGTGGCGGGGTGGCATTCACCATTTCGTCGGCGGAGTTGAACGTCGTGAGCGGCTGTGGCTTGCTGGCCGAAGCATCAGCACGCTGGCCGGCAACCACCTTTTCGGAAACCTGCATCTCCTCCACGCCGGATTTTGCGCAGGATATCAAAAGCAAGCCAATCAGGCTTGCGGCGATCGCAGGATTGGGACGGGGCATGAAATTCTCCCTTGCGGCAGCGGCACTGGATTGTCCGCATGTCACTGGGACGCCGCCCATTGGGAAAAGCTTGGAACCGTCCGGAAAAATATTTTCAGGATCAATCATCGCCTGCCCCCTGGCCGGCCAGTTGCGCCCTGATCGCGTGCATCCGCCAGGAAACCGTCGACTCCGTCACACCCAGTATCTGCGCGGCCTCGCTATGGCTGAGCTGCTGTCCGGCGACGAGAACGGCGGTTTCGCGATAGGGCGTCTTCAGCCGCGCGATAGCGCTCTTGATCCACATCGCATCGTGAAGATCGCGGCCATCCGGTTGGCGCGCCAGACCCACCATTACCGCCAGCCGCTCCGCAAAGCCTCCGAAGGAACGTCTGCGGCGATGCAGATCGCGACAGGCGTTGAACGTGATGCTGGACAACCAGGTGGTGAACTTGGCCTCGCCCCGAAAGCTCGCGATCTTCTCAACCAGCACACAGCAGACGTCTTGCGCGATGTCGTCCGCATCCGCGCGCGATCCCGTGAGTTGCCACGCCAGGCCGTGAATCCGGTCGTAATGTTTGCGCAACAGGGTTTCGAACGCATCGCGATCGCCGTGACCCGCGGCAAGGGCCAGCTCCGCGTCAGTGTCGTCCCGCATATCATTCATACGGCAAGATCGGGTGCGTCACGCATCGACCCCGTCGCCGCATAGTCCCCGCTCTCCTCATGTCCCGCGCAGGATCGGTCGGTTCGCACCCTGTTGCCAATGATAGGCAGAGCCTAGAGCTTCAACCAAGACTTCTTGACCGAACAGAGGCGCTTGCGCGTTAGAGGGGGGTGTCGGGCGGTCGCCGGCGGGGAAACGGCAGGGAACTTCGATGGCATCAGGGTTGGTAGCGCTGCTCGACGATGTCGCGGCGATCACAAAACTGGCGGCGGCGTCACTCGACGACGTCGCCGGCGCGGCAGGAAAAGCTGGAACGAAGGCTGCAGGTGTCGTGATCGACGATACCGCGGTGACGCCGCGCTATGTCGTGGGACTGACGCCCGATCGCGAGCTGCCGATCATCGCGAAGATCGCCTTCGGATCGCTCAGGAACAAGCTGATCTTCCTGCTTCCCATTGCCATCGCGCTCAGTGCGTTGGCGCCGTGGGCAATCACACCTCTGCTGATGATCGGCGGAGCCTATCTCTGTTTCGAGGCCAGCGAAAAGCTGATCGAGGCTATCCGGGGCGAAGGCGCCCATCACGACGAAGAAATAGCGCTCGCCGACCCCAAGGCGATCGAGGATCGTCAGGTGGCGGGCGCAATCCGAACCGACTTCATCCTGTCGGCGGAGATCATGGCAATCGCGCTCGCGGAACTTTCCGACAATTCGCTCGGCATGCAGGCGGTGGCGCTGGCCGCCGTGGGGATCGCAATAACTGTGGGTGTCTATGGCGTCGTCGCCATCATCGTCAAAATGGATGACATCGGCCTTCATCTTGCGACCCGCAGCGCAGCCGGAGTCCGCGCGCTCGGCCGCGGCATGGTCAAGACCATGCCCGTTCTGCTCCAGGCCCTCTCTACGATCGGTACTGTGGCGATGGTCTGGGTCGGCGGCGGGATCATTCTGCACGGTCTGGAAGTGTTCGGCCTAGGGGCCATGTCCCATTGGGTGCACGGCACCGCCCTAGCCGTGGCGAGGGCCGTTTCTTTTCTTCCCGCCGTGGTGGAGTGGGTGGTGGGTGCATTGGGCGCGGCTGTGGCTGGCCTGGTTGTCGGCGGCATCGTTGTCGTGACTTCGCACTGGCTGCGAAATATCATCGCAGCCGTTCGAGCGCGCTAGCGACGAAGACGAGGAATTTGAGCTAGCCGATGAGGCCATTCCGATCATGGCAGGCTTCGCACCACCTGAGCCTGCGCCGCAAGAGCGGACGATCGCCTTGGCTCGATCTGCTTTGGCGTCTTCTGCTTGCCGTGGGCCTGATCGGAATAGCGCTCGCCGTCCACTGGTTCGATCGGGACGGCCTCAAGGACAATGTCGATGGGGCGATCAGCTTCCCCGATGTCCTCTATTTCACGATGATCACCGTTACGACGGTCGGCTATGGGGATATTGTTCCCGTTACCCAGCAAGCGCGGCTGTTCGATACGTTTCTGGTGACGCCGATCCGGCTGTTCGTCTGGCTCATCTTCCTGGGGACGGCCTACGATTTCCTTCTCAAACGTGTTTGGGAGAAATGGCGGATGAACATGATTCAGGCGAAGCTGAAGGGTCATGTCGTTGTCGCGGGCTATGGCACGAGCGGAAGCGAGGCCGTCAACGAGCTAGTTCGTCGCGGCACGGCCAAATCCGCCATTGTGGTTGTCGACCAGCATGCGAGCGCGTTGGAAGCCGCCGCTGCCTGCGGCGCCGCCGTGATCGAAGGGGATGCCACCCGCAATGTGACCCTCGAGGCTGTCCAGATCGCCCGCGCGAGCGCGATCATCGTTTCGGCGGGTCGTGACGACACCTCCATCCTGATCGTGCTCACGGCGCGCCGGCTCGCCCCCGACGTGCCCATCAGCGTGGTCATCCGCGCGGGAGACAATGAGTCTCTTGCGCGGCAGGCGGGGGCCGATACCGTCATCAACCCCGCCAGCTTCGCGGGGCTGCTTCTGGCGGGATCGACGCATGGCCCGCACATCGCGGATTATATTGCCGATCTTGCCGCTTCCGATGGCCGCGTCGCACTGCGCGAGCGCCGCGTCGCGCCCGAAGAAACCGGCAAGCCACTGGCTGCCATATCGACCGGCATCGGCGTTCGCATCTACCGGGGGGAGCAATGCTACGGTTTCTGGGAAATCGAGGCAGGCCGGCTCCAGCCAGGCGATACGCTGATCGAGATTGTCCCGAAGGGTGAGATGACGCCCCAGTAAGGGGCCATCGCAAGCCGCTGGACCATCTTGGCAGGCCAGCTTTTTGTGCGTGTCGTGAAGCCGGTTGGCCGGCTGTCGAGAATTCATGCGCCGACAGATATTGACCTATGGTGCAAAAATGTGCGTTATGCATTCCGTCCGGCCCGCATCGCGCGAGCCGGCCCCAGACCGCGGCAAGGCGGCGTTGCGAACGGAGATTGGGATGGCCACCAAGGCGTTGTCGGATAGTCCCGGTGCCGACGCCGTGCCGGAACGGGAGGCTGGCTATCCTTCGCCCGGGATGGGTTGGCTGACCGTCGCGATCCTTTTCCTGCTTTACATATTGTCGCTGACGGACCGGAACATCATGGCGCTCATGGTCGGGCCCATAAAGGCCGACCTCGGTTTGTCGGACCTTCAGATAAGCCTGTTGCAAGGGCCAGCCTTCGCCATTCTCTTCTGCCTGTGCGCGGTTCCGCTTGGCATGGCGCTCGACCGGTTCCGCCGCCGGATCGTGCTGTACATTTCCATCACGGCGTGGAGCCTGGCGGCGGCATCCTGTGGTCTGGCCAGCAGTTTCGCGATGCTGTTTCTTTCGCGCGCAGGTGTCGGAGCAGGCGAATCCGGCTTCGGCACCGGCAGCTATTCGATCGTCGGTGACAGTTTCCCTCCGGAAAAGGTGTCGCTGGCGATGTCGGTGTTCATCATGGGCGGTGTGATGGGTGCCGGCATCGTCTTCCTGGTGGGCGGGCCGATCGTTGCCGCGGTGATGAAGGGTGGTCCGTCTATCTGGCCTCTGCTCGGCACGCTTCAACCGTGGCAGGAGGTGTTCATCCTGACGGGCGCACCGGGGCTGGTGCTGGCCTTTCTGGTTTTCGCATTCCGAGAGCCGCCGCGGCGCCGCAAGGCAGCGGCAACTGCCGGATATGGTGAGGCGTGGGAATTTCTGCGTGCTCATCCGCCGCTGTTCGTGGCGAATTTCATCGGCTTCGGCCTCGCCTATGCCGTGACGATCGGATTTCAGCTCTGGACGCCGAGCTATTTTGTCAGGGTGCATGGATGGGAGCCGGCACGGATCGGCATCGTGCTGGGGATTGCACAGATCGCCGCGGCGGCGATGATGCCGGTCCACGGGTGGATCGTCGACAGGCTGTATAGGCAGGGTCGCACGGACGCGCATCTGCAATGGTGCATGCTCACCGTCCTGCTGGCGGCGCCCTGCGGAATAGCCGCCTATCTTGTTACGAATCCATGGGCGACCGTCGGCCTTTACTGGCTCTTCATGACGCTGATCCTGTCGACGTCGAGCATGGGCCCCGCCATCGTTCAGGTGGTGACGCCGCAGCATCTGCGCGGCCGCGTTTCGGCCATCTATGTGCTCGCCACCGGACTGATCGCCATGGCGGGCGGCCCCGCCTTCGTCGGCTTCGTCACCGACAAGGTCCTGGGCAATGAGAGGCTGGTCGGTGTTTCGCTGATCATCAGCGTCGTCTGTGTCTTGTTGCCTGCGGTTGCCTTGTTCGCATGGGGCCGACGTTCAATGCGGCAGGCGGTGGCGGTCGGAATTTGAGCGGGCAGATGCCTGAGAGGATGATGTTGTGAACGACATGACGCCCGCCTTTCTCAATGGAGGGCCAAAACAGCTGCTGATCGACGGTCGGCTGGACGATGCGCTGTCCGGCGAGCGCTTCACCACGGTCAACCCTTCGACCGGCGAGGATGTGGCGCAGCTCGCCCTCGCAGGGGCGGAGGATGTCGACCGTGCGGTCATGGCGGCGAGGGCGGCACTGGAGGGGCCGTGGAGCCGCTTCACGGCGGCGGACCGGCAAGCGGTTCTGCTGCGCCTTGCCGAGCTGGCCGATCAGGAGTTCGAGGATCTCGCGCTGATCGATACGATCGAAATGGGTAGGCCGATCACTGCGGCGCGTGGCCTGCGCTCAATGGTGCTGCGGTCGCTGCGTCACTTCGCCGGAGCGGCAACGTCCATTCACGGCCAGACCCTGTCCAATTCCTTCCCGGTAGAGCTGTTATCCTACACGCTGCGCGAACCGATCGGTGTGGTCGGCGCGATCATCCCCTGGAACGGCCCGCTGTTCAGCGCGGCATGGAAGATCGCGCCCGCGCTCGCAACCGGCTGCACGGTCGTGCTGAAGCCTGCGGAGGACGGATCGCTCAGCCCACTGCGGTTTGGCCAATTGTGCCTGGAGGCCGGCGTGCCACCCGGTGTCGTCAATGTGGTAACGGGAATGGGCCAGACGGGAGCCGCGCTGTCCGCGCATCCCGGCGTCGACAAGATCACCTTCACCGGCTCCTGCGAGACCGGGCAGAAGATCATCGGCATGTCGGCTGGAACCGTGAAGCGCGTGACGATGGAGCTTGGCGGCAAGTCACCGCACATCATCTTCGCCGACGCCGATCTGGACCGGGCGATCCTGGCAGCGGCGATGGGCGTGTTCAACAATTCGGGCCAGGTCTGCGCGGCGGGCTCGCGCCTGTTCGTCGAGCGGCCGATCTATGAGGAGGTCCTCCGTCGCGTCGCGGATTTCGGCGCGGCGCTGAAGGTGGGGCCCAGTCTCGATCCTGCCACGCAGATCGGGCCGCTGGTCTCCGCGCGCCAATATGCGCGTGTGTCATCCTATCTGGAACTGGGACCGCAGGAAGGGGCTAGGCTCGTTACGGGGGGCAAGCGGCTAACCGATGGCGCGTTGGCGAAGGGGCATTTCGTCGCGCCGACCGTGTTCGGCGATGTACTCGACGAGATGCGTATCGCGCGCGAGGAGATATTCGGCCCGGTCGCCTGCATCATGCCTTTCGACAGTTTCGACGAAGTCATCATGCGCGCCAACGCCACCCGCTTCGGCTTGGCCGGTGGCGTATGGACGCAAGACATCACCAAGGCGCTGGCCGCGGTAAAGCTGATCAAGGCAGGATCGATCTGGGTGAACCACTATTTCGCGATGGACCCGTCCGTTCCGTTCGGTGGGTACAAGATGAGCGGTTTCGGACGTGAAGGCGGCAATGAGCACATCGAAAGCTATCTGAACACCAAAAGCGTGTGGATACGGACCAGCTGATCCGCAGCCTTGCAGCGCCTTCTTATGACCAGTCTAGAATCAGGTTCTCGATGCCGAATACGTGGCCGCCATACGTGATTGGCGCAGTGCCTTCCTTGATCCGGAAAGACGGGATCCGGGCCAGCCATTCCTCCAGCCCGACGACGATCTCGCGGCGCGCGAGATGGGAACCCAAACAGCGATGCGGTCCATAAGCGAAGGCGGTATGGCGGTTATCCTCGCGCCCAAGGTCAATGGTGTTCGGGTTTTCGAACTCGGCCGGATCGCGATTGGCGATCATCGTCGCGCAGGAGATATAGTCGCCCTTGCGGATCGGCACGCCGTCGAAATCTACGTCCTTTGTCGCGACACGGATCATCTGGACCGTCGGATAGGCACGCAGCAGCTCCTCGGCGGCGAGCAGGATGCGGTCGGGCTCGGCGCGAAGCAATTGCTGATCCGCAGGATTGCGCGCGAGATAGGCAAGATCGAAGCCGATCGCTGCCGCGACGGTATCGAGACCCGCGATGAATAGCAGGACACCGACGCCACGAACCTCCTGCTCCGTGAGGGGGCGGCCTTCCACTTCGGCCTGAACGACGAAGGTCATGAAGTCGTCGGCCGGCGCGCGGCGCCGCTGGGCCGCCAGATCGTCCATGAAGGCCACGATCGTGCGCGCGGCGGCTGGACGCTGGGCGTCGTCGCCATGCAGCAGGTCGTTGGCCCAGCCGACGAATTCCTCGAGGCGCTCGTCGGAAAGGCCCAGGAAGCGCAGGAAGATATTGACCGCGAAGGGAAAGGCAAAGTCATTCATCACGTCGCAGCTGGTTCCCGATGCTGCGATCCGGTCGACCAGTATGATCGCGCGCTCGCGCACCGCGCCCTCCAGCGCCATGACGCGCTTGGGAGAGAGGAGCGGATTGAGCAGCGAGCGGAACACGCCGTGCCGCGGCGGATCAAGTTCCAGAGGGATCATCGGCCAGTTCTCGCCAAGCGCGGAGGCGAAAATGCTGCGGTGGCTTGAAAAAGTCTCCGCGTCCTGAAGGATGCGGCGCTGATCCCTGGCGCGCGTGATGACCCAAGTTCCGCGGCCGTCGCGGGTATTGAAAGGCGAATAGAAGATGGGCGGCCCATCATGCAGATGCGCCACCGCAGCCTGCGGATCGCCGTTGGGCGTTGGTGCCATGCCCGGCGAGGTGAACAGGCTGAAATCGCCGACCATGAATGGCGGCACATGATCGGGGATTGGCTTGGTTGCCATGCAACTCTCCCAACGCCGTATGGCAGCGCTGATTGTTCAATTATGCACTACGGTATAGGATATAGGGCGATGCTCCCGTGTCAACCAGCAAAGCCGCATGACGCACGAAAAATATCCCATGGTGCAAAAAGTGACTAGTCTAACGATTGTCGTTCGCCTATGCATCAGTCCAACGGGGCCGGTCAGGTTCCGACGCAATGCGGGGATGTCCGCGCGAGGTCACGCCTTGCGGAGTGAGCATCAGCCTTTGCTCACGAGGGGTAAGGATGCGCGTATGGCTGAAGTGGAGGTAGCGGAGCGCGAAGAATTTCGACAGCAGGCACGTGCCTGGCTGAAGGAAAACTTTCCGGTCGAGCTGACTGGCGTCGATGGCCTGATCTATCAGGGCAATGCCAACACGGCTGCTGAAGATCCCACATACCAATTGTGGCGCGAAAGGGTCGCGACCATTGGCTGGGGCGTACCCACCTGGCCCCGCCGGTTCGGCGGCGCCGATCTTGACCAGGAACAGGCCCGCATCATCGGCGAAGAAATGCTGCGTATCCGCGCCTTCAATCCCATCCGCAGCTACGGCACCATGATGTTGGGTCCGACGTTGCTGGAATATGGCACCGAAGCGCAGAAGCTGCAGCATCTGCCGGCCATCGCCGACCATACGAAGCGCTGGTGCCAGGGCTTTTCGGAGCCGGGCGCGGGCTCCGACCTTGCTGCGCTGGAGACCAAATGCGTCGACATGGGCGATCATTGGCTGGTGTCGGGCCAGAAGATCTGGACTTCGGGCGCCGATCAGGCTGACTGGTGCTTCTGCCTCGTTCGCACCGATAGCCGCGCGAAGCAGGGGGGTATCAGCTTCCTATTGATCGACATGAAGTCGCAGGGAATCGAGGCGCGTCCCATAGTGTTGATCAGCGGGTCGACGCACTTCTGCGAAGTGTTCTTCAATGACGTCAAAGTCCCCAAGGAAAATATGGTTGGCGCCGTCAATCAGGGATGGACAGTCGCCAAGCGCCTGCTGCAGTTCGAGCGCGACAACCTCTCGGTGGTCCGGAACGAGGCTACGAGCCTGGCGCCGCTGGCCCATGAAAAGGTTGGGACCGATCCGGACGGCCGAATAGCCGACCCCGACTTGCGGCAGCGCCTCATCCGCAACGCCATGCGTTCGGTGGCCTATGCGGCGATGGTCCAGAGGCTCACGGTGGAGACGAAGGCCGGAGTGGGCTTGGCGACCCGAGTGTCGTCGCTGAAGAACCTGTGGTCCGGCATTGCCCAGGAGCGCACGGAACTGCACGTCGAGTTGCTGGGAGCGGACGGCCTCGGCTGGGGCGGCGATGAGTATGCGCAGGCCGACCGGAATGCCACGCGCGCGTGGCTGCACAGCAGGGCCTTCTCCATCTACGGCGGTACCTACGAGGTGCAGAACAATATTGCCGCCAAGCGGTCGCTGGGTCTGCCAGATGCCTGACTCCCAGAGCGTCGAGACCGCGCGAAGCGGACCGCAATGGTTGCTCAATGAAGAGCAGTCGATGCTCAGGGACATGGCAGCGGAGTGGGTGCGCGATCGCGTGCCCGTTGGCGTTGCGCGCAGGCTTCACGAGGGTGCGCGCGACGCCGGTTTTGACCGCGACGCCTATGCCGAAATGGCAGCGATGGGGTGGTGCGGGATCATCGTGCCCGAGGAACAGGGCGGAAGCGATTTCGGCTATCGCAGCCTGGGCCTGATCCTTGAGGAATTGGGGCGAACCCTGGCGCCGTCACCGCTGCTCAGTTCGGCGCTCGCGATGGCATGTGCCGTGCGGATCGGCGGCAGTGACGAGCAGAAGGCGCGCTGGCTGCCCGGTATTGCCGATGGATCGGTGATCGGAACGCTGGCGGTTGACGAGGGCGCGCGGCATGCGCCGGCCGAGACTGCGCTGAAGGCCGTCGCGACCGGCGGCGGCTGGCGGTTGGATGGGGTCAAGCGCCCGGTTCAGGACGGCATCATAGCGGACGTCGCGGTCGTGCCTGCGCGAACCTCCGGCCAGCCGGGCGACATGGATGGGCTGACACTCTTCCTGGTGGAAACCAGCGCTCCTGGCCTAGCTTGCCATGCGCTCGATCAGATCGATGCGCGCCGTCCTGCCGTGTACCGATTGGACGGCGTGGAGGTTGGGGCCGACATGGTCCTCGGCAAGCCGGGAGAGGGGGGCGCGCTGCTCGAAGCGGTCCTGGACCGTGCCCGCATCGGGATGGCGGCGGAAATGCTGGGCATGGCCGCGCAGGCGTTCGAGACCACGGTCGACTATCTCAAGACAAGGGTGCAGTTCGGGCGGTTGATCGGGTCATTCCAGGCGCTTCAACATCGCGCCGCCGAGATGTTCGCCGAAATCGAACTCACGCGCTCTGCGGTCGCCATCGCGCTGATGGCGATCGATGACGAGAGCCCGGACCTGCCCAAGCTTGCATCGCTGGCCAAGGCGATGGCGGGGGATACTTTACGCCGCGCCTCGAACGAAATGGTTCAGATGCATGGTGGCATCGGCATGACCCATGAGCACGACGCCGGACTATATCTGAAGCGGGCCCGGGTAGCGGACCAATGCTATGGCAATTCGGCTTTCCACCGCGAGCGTTGGGGCAGGCTCAACGGCTATTGAAGAATTCGCCGCCATGAGCGGGAGGGATGAGCGAATGGAGTCTGTCGAAGTCAGGTTGATGCGGCGCCCGGTCGGGACGCCTGCAGCCGATGATTTCTCCCTGGCCAAAGTCATGGTGCCACGGCCGAAGGCGGGCGAGGTGCAGGTGCGCAACCTGTGGATGGCGGTTGACCCGGCCATGCGCGGGCGGATGAGCGACGCCAAAAGCTATGTGCCGCCTTTCACGCTGGATGCGCCGATGGAAGGTCCGGCCATCGGCGAGGTGGTGGAGTCCGGCGATCCCGCCTTCAGGCCCGGCGATCTCGTCTTCTCGCGCCTGGGCTGGCGGGAGGCATTCACCGTGCCGTCGTCCGCACTCGAGCATCGCCAGCGGGATGCGCTGCCGGCGCAGGCCTATCTGGGCATCGCCGGGACGACCGGTCTCACCGCCTACGTGGGCCTGCTCCACATTGCCGCGCTGAAGCCGGGTGATGTCGTGTTCGTGTCGGCGGCGTCCGGCGGTGTGGGGTCGATCGTCTGCCAGATCGCCAAGCTCAAGGGACACAAGGTCATCGGGTCGGCCGGCGGGGAACGCAAGGCGGCGTTCCTGAGAGACGTGCTGAAACTGGATGCGGTGATCGATTACAAGGCAGAGCCCAATCTCACCAAGGCACTCGCACGCGCGGTCAAGGAAGTGGGCGCGCAGGGTATCGATGTCTATTTCGACAATGTTGGCGGCGAGCATCTGCAGGCGGCGCTGTCACTTGCGAACAACTTCGCGCGCTTTGCGATCTGCGGCATGATTTCGCAATATAACGTCACCGACACGCCCACAGTGCCGCGCAACCTAACGATGCTGATGACCAAGAGCATCCGGATGGAGGGGTTCATCGTCCTGAACCATCTCGACCGCTGGGACGAACTCATGGCCGATATCATGGCGTGGCATCGCCAGGGGCTGCTGGAACAGGCCGAGACCGTTCATGTGGGTATCGATCATGCGCTCGATGCCTTTGCGGGGCTTTTCAGCGGCGACAATCTGGGCCGCACGCTGGTGAAGCTGAGCTGATCGGAACGACGGCATGTATGATCTCCTCAAGGGAATGCGCGTCGTCGAAGGTTCGGCATTCATCGCCGGACCATCCTGCGGCCTGCATCTGGCGCAGCTGGGTGCCGAGGTTATCCGTTTCGATGCGATCGGTGGAGGGCCGGACCATCGTCGCTGGCCGCTCGCCCCCGGCGGAGGTGCCAGCCTCTATTGGGAGGGGCTGAACAAGGGCAAGAAGTCGATCGCGATCGACCTGTCGCGCCCGGAAGGCCGCGAGATCGCCGTGGCGATCGCGACCGCGCCGGGGCCGGATGCCGGGCTGTTTCTGACCAACTATCCGGTAAAAGGCTTCCTTTCGCACGAAGCGCTGAAGGCGCGGCGCGGCGATATCATCACCGTCCGCGTGATGGGCTGGGCCGACGGCTCCCCGGCGGTGGACTATACGATCAACGCCGCGGTCGGCATTCCGGCGATGACGGGTCCGGCTGACAGCAGTGAGCCGGTCAACCATGTCCTGCCAGCCTGGGACTTGCTGGGCGGGGCATACGCCGCCTTCGCCATGACGGCAGCATTGTTGCGGAGGCGGACGACAGGGGAAGGCGCGGAGATACGCGTGCCGTTGTCCGACCTCGCGGCATCGAGCGTCAGTCATCTGGGTCAGGTCGCCGAAGTGCTGAGTCAGGGCGACCGTCCTCGCATGGGCAACGATCTGTTCGGCGCCTTCGGCCGCGACTTTCTCTGCGCCGATGGCACGCGCCTGATCGTCGTCGCGATCACGCCCAGGCAGTGGAGCGGGCTGCTGTCGACGCTTGGCATCGGGGAGGACATCGCCAGGATCGAGGCGCAGCGCGGCGTATCCTTCGCCAAGGATGAAGGCGCGCGCTTCGTGCATCGCGCGGCGCTGTTTCCCTTGTTCGAGGCTGCCTTCGCCAGCCGGACCGCGGCGGACCTAGCGCCGGCCTTCGATGCAGGGGGCGTGACCTGGGGCAGGTACCAGACGTTGCGCGAGGCGGTGGACGGCGACGCTCGCCTGTTCATCGCCAATCACCTTTTCCAGACGATCGAGCATCCCAGCGGACTCACCTATCCGGCATCCGGGCCGGCGGCGACGCTTGCGGGCGAAGGGCGGGGGGCGGTGATACGGGCGCCATTGCTGGGCGAGCATAGCGACGAAATACTGGCGACCGTGCTGGGCCTGTCGGGCCAGGAGATCGGCCGCCTTCATGATGCGGGGCTGGTGGCATGAGCGTCGATGCGGGCCAGATCGCGCACTGGCGGGAGTGGATCGGCAAGAGCGAGGTCCGCAGCGAACGGCTCGACCGGGAGAGTCTGCGGCGTTTCGCAGCGGCGATCGGCGGCAACCTGGATATCTACCGGATCACGCCGGCGCTGGCGCACTGGGCCTTCTTCCTGCCGGTCGCCGCCGGCGCGGACATCGGTTCTGACGGCCATCCGAAGCGGGGCGGTTTCCTTCCGCCGATCAGCCTGCAGCGGCGGATGTTCGCCGCGTCCGACATGCGTTTCATCAGGCCGCTGGTGATCGACCGGGAGGCCAGCCGCGTCTCGACGGTTCGCGACGTCGTGTACAAGACGGGGCGCAGCGGCGAGCTGATCCTCGTCGAGGTCGAGCATCGGATCAGGCAGGACGGCAAGGACTGCCTCAACGAGGTGCAGACCATCGTCTACCGCGACGGCGGTGAGACGACGCCGGCGGTGGTTCCGGCGGCCGTTCCCGTGGGCCAGGGCGACGAGCGGTGGCAGCCAGGACCGGTCGACCTGTTCCGCTTCTCGGCCGTGACGTTCAACAGCCACCGCATCCACTACGACCATCACTATGCGACCGGCGAGGAAGGCTATCCCGGCCTAGTGGTGCATGGTCCGTTCACCGCGGCGAAGCTGTTCGCCCACGCCCGGCGCGGCGGGGAGCCTGTCGCCTTCAGCTTCCGGGCGATGGCGCCGTTGTTCGTCGGCCAGCCCATCGTCCTGACCGGGGGCGAGCAGCCCGGCGAGGTTAAGGCCGTCCGATGCGACGGAAGGACGGCGATGACGGCCACAGCTAAATATTAGCCCACGGTGCAATATTGGTTGACCCCGTTGGTGTGCCTCGGTAAAGCGGGGCCAACGACAGGAGAGACCCGAGATGGATGCCGAGACGTTCGGGCTGTTTCGCTCGACCATCCGCCGCTTCGTCAACGAAAGGCTGATTCCGGCGGAGGATATCGTCGAGGAGACCGACGAAGTCCCGGCCGACATCGTCGACCAGATGCGGGAGATGGGGCTGTTCGGCCTGTCGGTGCCCGAGGAATATGGCGGCCTGGGCTGCACCATCGCCGAGGAAGCGGCGATCATCCGGGAGCTCACCCGCGCGTCGCTGTCCTTCCGTTCGGTCATCGGCACCTCGGTCGGCATCGGCAGCCAGGGCATCGTCATGGACGGCACCGAGGAGCAGAAGCGGGCGTGGCTGCCGCGGCTCGCGGCCGGCGAGGCGATCGCCAGCTTCGGCCTGACCGAGCCGGAGGCGGGATCGGACGCCGCATCGCTGCGCACCGTGGCCGTCCGGGACGGCGACACCTACCGGATCAGCGGCACCAAGCGCTACATCACCAACGCGCCCCGGGCGACCTTCTTCACGCTGATGGCCCGCACCGAACCAGAGGTGAAGGGCGCCGGCGGCATCTCCGCCTTCATCCTGCCCGCCGGCACGCCCGGCATCACCCTGGGCAAGCCCGACAAGAAGATGGGCCAGAAGGGCGCCGTCACCACCGACGTGATCCTGGACGACGTGGTGGTGCCGGCAGCCAACATCATCGGCGGCGTGCCCGGCCGGGGCTTCAAGACGGCGATGAAGGTGCTGGACCGGGGCCGCATCCACATCGCCGCCGTGGCACTGGGCATGTGCGAACGGCTGATCGAGATGAGCCTGCGCTACGCCATGGAACGCAAGCAGTTTGGCCAGCGGATCGCCGATTTCCAGCTGGTCCAGGCGATGCTCGCCGACAGCAAGGTCGACATGCTGACCACCGAGGCGCTGATGCAGGCCGTGGCCGCCCGCTTCGATGCCGGCGAGAGCGTCAGCCTGGAATGCTCCGCCCTCAAATACCATGCCAGCGAGGCCGTGGGCCGCATCGCCGACCGCGCCGTCCAGATCCACGGCGGGGCGGGCTATATGGCCGAATACAAGGTCGAGCGCTTCTACCGCGACGTCCGGGTGCTCCGCATCTACGAGGGCACGTCGCAGATCCAGCAGACGATCATCGCCCGGCAGATGATCCGGCAAGCCGCCGAAGGCTGAACCTCTTCCCCAAGGACTTTCGACACATGCGCCGAGCAGTCATCGTTTCGCCCATCCGCACCGCGGTGGGCAAGTTCATGGGATCGCTTTCCTCCCTGCAGGCCGGCGAGCTGGGCGCCGTCGTGATCAGGGCGTTGATGGAGCGGACCGGCGTGGACCCCGAGCGGATCGACGACGTCGTGTTCAGCCAGGGGTACGGCAACGGCGAGGCCCCGTGCATCGGCCGCTGGTCGGCGCTGGCGGCGGGGCTGCCGATCTCGGTCCCCGGCGTCCAGCTGGACCGCCGCTGCGGCAGCGGGCTGCAGGCAGTGATCGACGCGGCGATGCGGATCCAGACCGGCGCCGCCGACATCGTCATCGCCGGCGGCGTCGAGAGCATGAGCAACGTCGAATATTATTCGATCGACCACCGCGGCGGCGCCCGCTCCGGATCGAGCGTGCTCCACGACCGGCTGACCCGGGGCCGGGTGATGTCCCAGCCGATCGAGCGGTTCGGCGTGATCAGCGGCATGATCGAGACCGCGAACAACCTGGCCAGCGACTATGGGATCAGCCGGGAGGCCTGCGACGAGCTGGCGGCGATGAGCCACCAGCGGGCGGCCAGGGCCTGGGCGGAGGGCAAATTCGACGACGAAGTGGTCCGCGTGCCGGTGCCCCAGAAGCGCGGCGACCCCATTATCTTCGCCAGGGACGAGGGCATCCGTGCCGACGCCACGGCGGATTCGCTGGCGCTGCTCAAGCCAATCGAGAAGGGCGGCGTGGTGACCGCCGGCAACGCCAGCCAGCAGAACGATGCGGGTGCCGCCTGCCTGGTGGTGGCGGAGGAGGTCGCGGCGCAGCTGGGGCTGGAGCCGATGGCCTATCTGCACAGCTGGGCGGCGGCGGGCTGCGAGCCTTCCCGCATGGGCATCGGCCCGGTGCCGGCGGTGGAGCGGCTGTTCGCCCGCAATGGCCTGGGCTGGAAGGACATCGACCTGGTGGAGCTGAACGAGGCCTTCGCGCCGCAGGTGCTGGCCTGCCTCAAGGGCTGGGGCTGGGACGACCGCGACCGGCTCAACGTCAACGGATCGGGCATCTCGCTGGGTCACCCGATCGGCGCCACGGGCGGCCGCATCCTGGCCAACCTGCTCCGCGAACTGCGCCGCCGCGACGGCCGCTATGGGATGGAGACGATGTGCATCGGCGGCGGCCAGGGCCTTGCGGCGGTGTTCGAGCGGATGTGACCCGCGGGCGAGAACCTTTCTTTACGAAACAATGGGTTAGACGGGCTAAGTTGACCAAGTTGACTCTTGCTTTCGCGCGCGAGCAGCTGTGCCGAAATGGGACGGTTTGCGGCGAAGTTGACGAAGTTGACTCTTGCTTTCGCGCGCGGCCGGAGGGCCTGGACGCGCGGCGTGCGTCGTCGGCCCGGATAGGCGGGTGATGACGGACTGACGAGGTGAAGGAGCCGGTCCTGAGCTTAGGCGAAGGGGTGGCGTGTAGGACAGGGGATTTTGTGCCGGGCTGGCACCAGATCAGGCGGTTCCAGAAGGAAACGGGTTGCGACCATTTTCACCTAGTGTTCGGCCAGGGTGTCGCATCCGGGGGAGGCGGCACGCGGCCGTTCATCGGCAGCTTCGAGGAACAGGTGGAGATGCTGAGGCTGTTCGGGCGCGAGGTGATGCCGGCGTCTCGGTAGGGGGACATGACGGCGAGTTGTGGGCGGACCGGACGTTGGCAACGGAGCGTCGCTATGTGATGCTATGAGTTGACAACGTGTATTTCCGGGGGGGAGGTGATGTCGAAGAGTGAGCGATTGAAGGCCCTGTTAGGCGCAGGATACTTTCCGGAGGAGCTGCCACCTTCGTTCACGACCTCCGATTTTGCAAAGTACCGTCGTGCTATTGGCGAGGCTTGGGCAGCGGTGCAAAATTACCCACAGTATCCTAGAACAACCACAGAGCGGTTTAGCATCCCGAAAGCGACGGATTGGCGGCGGGAATTGGCTATCGTCAATCCTATCGCACAATATCATGTAGCCAAGCTCATTGCTGATGGCTGGCAGCAAATCAGCAAGCACCTCGCTTCGTGTAGTTTTGGCGTTGAGAACATCATAATAAAGTCGGACCAAGGCAGGGCTGTTCCCACGCCAGACTTTCGATTGGTCGCACTGCGCCATTCAGAAATTTCAGCGCTACACAATCATGCTCTCGTAGCCGATATCTCTCGCTTTTACGGAACGCTTTACACCCACGCGATTGCTTGGGGGTTGCACACGAAGGCTTGGGCTAAAGCTCATGTGCATACTCCAGCATTGAAGGGATCTCTGGGCGGGCGGCTAGATGAGGCAATACGTAAAGGACAGGATAACCAATCCATTGGCATTCCTGTTGGTCCCGATACGTCTCGCATCATCGCAGAGATTATTGCCGTTTCGATTGATGCTAGAATACAGGACGAATTGAGATTTTCAGCAGATAGTATCGTTCGGAACGTTGATGATTGGTATATTGGCTTTGACAATGCTGGGCAGGCGGAACAAGCGATAGCGGTTCTTGCCGCTGCAGCCCGAGACTGCGAATTAGAGATACACCCAGAGAAAACGAGGGTCGTGCACGCACCTACCGAGGTTCAGCCAGTTTGGCCGTCCGCGCTAAGGCAGAGTGCCATTTCCTCCGAATTTTCAGAGCAATCTAGGACCATTGACTATTACTTCGCCCAAGCGTTCCAATATGCTGCAGAATATAAAGCTTCGAACGTCCTACGCTTCGCAGTTAATTTGCTTAGAAGCGCTGACATATTAAAGATAAATTGGCCACAGTTTGAAACCTACTTGTTGAAGGCTGCTCGTGCTAACGCCACCACGATACCTATGATGGTGCACTTGCTGGCATTCTACAATGCAAAAGGCTTTCCGGTTGATAAGGGACGGATTGCCAAATTTATTAAGGACACCATTGCGAAGTGCGCGGCATCGGCGGCTCACCATGAAATCGCATGGACGTTGTTCCTCGCTAAAATGCTCAGGATCACTCTTCCGTTGGATTGGGTGAAGCCGGTTACTAAGCTGGAAAGCTCGGTGTGTGCCCTCGTACTACTTGACCTGCGTCATATGGGTCTAATCGACGGCCAGATAGACGTGTCCCTCTGGACGCAGGCCATGACGGCGAAGGGACTGGAGTCTAACCTATGGCTAGTGGCGTATGAGGCCGATCTAAAAGGTTGGCTAACTCCTCCTGCTGCCGGCTTCGTCCAAAGCCATCCGTACTTCGCTGCACTTCGACAGCGAAACGTTTCATTCTATGACAAGGAACGGCGTCTCAAAAATGTGCGTCGTAGCAAGCCCAAGAAGCCCTCTGACGCCTTCGTTCGGCATATGGCGGCGTTAAGAAGCTGGCATGCCCAGGAAACTGCCCATCAAGAGTTGCTGGAAGAATGGGAGCTGCCGGGAGACCATTACGGAGGCTACTAAGGTGTTTCCAGTCCGAAGCTCTCATTGTTCGCTAGTCGAAACACGTTTAAGCGAAACGATCGGCTACTTTCGGATTCTTAGGTCCGGGGCCGGGTGTTTAGCCAGAAGGACTTTTTTGAAACGAGAGCCGCATTTGCAGCAAGCGAGTGGCTTAATGGGGAGGTAGTTTCGCAACCGATCGCATTGGATCGTCATGCCAGCGGAGGCTGGCATCTCACTTTGTTCTTTGGTGACGACAGGAAAAGAGATTCCAGCTTTCGCTGGAATGACGGGTCATTTTGGGCGAGTGAAAACGGGGTTAGGGAAGCGCGCCTGCCTAATTGCCCTCGTCCAGCAGGCGCCTGGCGATGACCTGGGCCTGGATTTCGCCCGCGCCTTCGAAGATGTTGAGGATGCGGGCGTCGGCGAGGAGGCGGCTGACGGGGTATTCGGCGGCGAAGCCGTTGCCGCCGTGGATCTGGAGGGCGTTGTCCGCCGCGGCCCAGGCGACGCGGGCGCCGATCAGCTTGGCCATGCCGGCCTCGAGGTCGCAGCGCTTGTCCTCGTCCTTCCGCCGCGCGGCGAAATAGGTGAGCTGGCGGGCGCCCATGATCTCGGCGGCCATCATCGCCAGCTTGTTGGCGACGCGCGGGAATTCGATGATCGGGCGGCCGAACTGTTTGCGGTCCAGCGCATAGGCGAGGCCGACGTCGAGCGAGGCCTGCGCCACGCCGATGGCGCGCGCCGCCGTCTGGATGCGGGCGCTCTCGAAGGTGGCCATGAGCTGCTTGAAGCCCTGGCCCTCGATGCCGCCGAGCAGATTTTCCGCCGGCACGCGGAAATCGTCGAAGCCGATCTCATATTCCTTCATGCCGCGGTAGCCGATCACCGCGATCTCGCCGCCGCTCATGCCGCGGGTGGGGAAGGGCGCCTCCACCGTGCCGCGCAGCTTGGGCGCGAGCAGCATCGACAGGCCGCTGTAGTTCTTCGTCGCCGGATCGGTGCGGACGAGCAGGGTCATCACGTCGGCGCGGGCGGCGTGGGTGATCCAGGTCTTGTTGCCGGTGACGCTGTATTCGCCGTCGGCCAGCATTGCGCGGGTGCGCAGGGCGCCGAGGTCCGATCCCGTGTCGGGCTCGGTGAAGACGGCGGTGGGGAGGATCTCGGCGCTGGCGATGCGGGGCAGCCAGTGCGCCTTCTGGTCGGCGGTGCCGCCGGTGAGGATGAGCTCGGCCGCGATCTCCGACCGCGTGGCGAGCGAGCCGACGCCGATCCAGGCGCGCGACAGCTCCTCCGACACCACGCACATCGCGGTCTTGCCCATGCCGAGCCCGCCGAATTCCTCGGGAATGGTCATGCCGAAGACGCCCATTGCGCCGAGCTCCTCCACCAGGGGGAGGGGGATGAGTTCGTCGGCCAGGTGCCATGCGTGGGCGAAGGGGGCGACCTTCTCCTGCGCGAAGGCGAAGAACTGGTCACGGACGATGTCGAACGTCTCATCGAGCCCGGCATTCTCGAGGATCGCCTCGCCGCGCTTGTCGGCGAGGTGGCGGGCGATCGCGGTCTTCACCGCCTGCGTGCCGCCGCGGCGGACGAGGGTGCGCAGCGCGGGGGCGTCGAGGGCGGAGAGGTCGTCGTGGAGGTCGGTGGGGCGGACGGTCTCGCCCTGGTTCATCGGGATGCCGCCGGAGAGCTGGGCGCCATATTCGGCGAAGAGGAATTGGGCGAGCAGCGCCTCGATCTCGCCGAACGCGCCGGCGGATTCCAGGTTGGCGGCCCAGCCCGCGACCTCGCGCATCAGCTCGGCATAGGAGGCGTACCAGCCGAAGCCGTGGACGACATGCTGCTCGACGTCGGCGAGGCGGCGGTCGGGCTTGCCGTCGGCCCCGGCGATGCGCGCGCGGACGGCCGGGTGCGCGGCAGCGACGAAGGCCTGCGCGGCGTCGGCGGCGCCGGCGAGCAGGGCGACGAGGCCGGGGAGGACGAGCGGGGCGGCGGTCACTTCACGCCTGCCTGATCCTTGTTGGCCTTCGCCATCGACTTGGCGTCCAGCCCGCCGACGAGGTTGCCGGTGAGAAGCTGGTTCTGCGCATGGGCGAGGTGGTGCATGTGGAAGACGCCGTCCATCGCCTGGCGCTTGCCGCGCAGATCCTCGACGAAATTGACCGCCTGCTTGGTGAGCGCGAGGCCGAAGCGGTCGCGCTGGGCGATCTCGGCCGCCATCGCGGCGACGCCCTCGCGCAGCCCCTCGCGCGGGAAGATGCGGTTGACCATGCCGAACTGGTAGGCGCGCTGGGCAGGCATGCGCTCGCCGAGCAGGAGCAGCTCCTTGGCGACGCGGGCCGGAAGCTCGAAGGCATGGGCGAAATATTCGACGCCGGGCTGCGCCATGCGGACGACGGGATCCTGGAAGAAGGCGTCGTCGGAGGCGACGATGAGGTCGCACACCCAGGCGAGCATCAGCCCGCCGGCGATGCAGGCGCCCTGCACCATCGCGATCATCGGCTTGGGAATATCCTGCCAGCGGCGGCAGAGGCCGAGATAGGCGTCCTGCTCCAGCACATACTGGCGCTCGACCCCCTCCTTGTTGAGATGGTCCCACCACAGGCTGGTGCGGGCGCGGGGCATGTGGCTGTCCTTCTCGGGCGTGCCGATGTCGTGCCCGGCGGAGAAATGCTTGCCCTCGCCGCCCAGCACGATGACCTTGACGCCGTCGTCCTCCACCGCGCGGCGGAAGGCGCCGTCGAGCTGGGCGAGCAGGCGGTAGTTCTGCGCGTTGCCATATTGGGGACGGTCGAGCATCACCCAGGCGACCTGGTCCCTGACCTCATAGGTCACGAATTGCGGTTCGGTTTCCATGTCGCACTCTCCTTCAAGACCGTCATCCCAGCGGAGGCTGGGATCTCCCTTCTCTTGTGCCGCGCAGGCAAAGAGATCCCAGCCTGCGCTGGGATGACGGGTTGCTGTCGTGGGGCCATCGGGATGACGTGTCGCTAGCGCGGGGCCATGCGGATGCCGCCGTCGAGGCGGACGTCCTCGGCGTTCCAATAGTCGTTCTCGATCATCGCCAGCGCCATCGCGGCGAACTCGCGGGGCAGGCCGAAGCGCTTGGGGAAGGGGACGCCGGCGGCCAGCGCCTGGCGGACATTGTCGGCGGCGCGCGCCATCAGCGGCGTGTCGAAGATGCCGGGCAGGATCGCGTTGACGCGGATGCCGTCGTTCATCAGGTCGCGCGCCATCGGCAAGGTGAGGCTGACCACGCCGCCCTTCGACGCGGCATAGGCGGCCTGGCCGATCTGCCCATCCTCCGCGGCGACGCTGGCGGTGTTGATGATCACGCCGCGCGCGCCATCCTCCAGGGGCTCGAGATCGAGCATGCCGCGCGCGGACTTGGCGGCGCAGCGGAAGGTGCCGATCAGGTTGATCTGGACGATCCGCTCGAACGCATCGATGGGGAAATGCTTCGTCTCGCCGGTCGCCTTGTCGCGGCTGGCGGTCTTCACCGCATTGCCGGTGCCCGCGCAGTTGACGATGATCCGTTCCTGCCCATGCGCGGCGCGGGCCTTGTCGAAGCCGGCATCGACGGAAGCCTCCGAGGTGACGTCGACCTTGCAGAAGAGGCCGCCGAGTTCCGCCGCGAGCTTCTCGCCGGCTTCCTCGTTGAGGTCGAACAGGGCGACCTTCACGCCTTTGGTCGCGAGCGCCCGCGCGCTTGCCTCGCCAAGGCCCGAGGCGCCCCCGGTGACCACGGCGGCGGTCCGGCTATCGAGCTTCATCTGCGCATCCTCTCCATGTCAGTCGCTGCGCTGCGCGACCGTCCCGGCGGCGATCAGGCCGTCCAGTTCGGCATCCTCCAGCGACAGCCAGTCGTTCAGTATCGCGCGGCTGTGCTCGCCGACGCGCGGCGGGCAGTAGCGGTAGTCGGCGGGCGTCTTGGACAGCTTGCCGGGGTAGGCGACGGTCGGAATCTCGACGCCGTCGGGCCGCACGAAGCGGTGCACGGTGCCGCGTGCCTCGACGAAGGGATCCTCGAAGATGTCCTTGATGCTGTTGACCGGGCCCGCGGGCACGCCCTTGGCGACGAGCCGCGCAAGCAGCGCATCGCGCGGGATGTTGCGGACCAGGTCCTGCACGACGGCCTCGATCTGGTCGCGGTTGATCAGGCGCTGGCTGCTGGAGGAGAAGCGCGGATCGTCGGCGAGGCCGGCGACGCCCAGCTCCTCGCAGAGCAGGCGGAACTGGCCGTCGTTGCCGACCGCGATGATCATCGTGCCGTCGGCGACGTCGAAGGTCTTGTAGGGAACGACGGTTGGGTGGCGGTTGCCCAGCCGCCCGGGGACGATGCCGCCGACCAGCCAGTTCATCGCCTGGTTGGCGAGCATGGCGACCTGGGTGTCGAGCAGCGAGACGTCGATCTGCTGGCCGACGCCGGTGCGCTCGGCATGGCGGAGCGCGGCCAGCACGCTGACCGTCGCGAACATGCCGGTCGAGAGATCGGCCATCGCCACGCCGGCGCGGAGCGGCGGGCCGTCCGTCTCGCCGGTAATGCTCATGAAGCCGCCCATGCCCTGGGCGACGAAATCATAGCCGCCGCGATCGGCATAAGGGCCGGTCTGGCCGAAGCCGGTGATCGAGCAATAGACGAGGCGCGGGTTGACCGCGGCCAGGCTCTCGTAGTCGAGGCCGTATTTCTTCAGCCCGCCGACCTTGAAATTCTCGACGAGGATGTCGGCCTCCGCGGCCAGCTTGCGGATCAGCGCGGCACCCTGGGGATCGGCGAGGTTGATCGCGACCGAGCGCTTGTTGCGGTTGCAGGAGAGGTAATAGGCGCTCTCGCCCCGTTCCTCCTCGCCATCGGCGCCGGTCAGGTAGGGCGGCCCCCAGGCGCGGGTGTCGTCGCCCTTGCCGGGCAGCTCCACCTTGATGACGTCGGCGCCGAAATCGGCGAGGATCTGGGTGCACCACGGCCCCGCCAGCACGCGCGAGAGATCGAGCACCTTGATGCCATCAAGGACGCGGGATTTCGAAGAGTCTGTCACGGGCACCTCCAGGCGATTTGCCCCGGTCTACCCCTGGCCGTCCTTGTCACGCCATCCTCGGTATTTCTCGTTGATCTTGTCCGGCGCAGATAAGCCGGAGTCCGTCCCGGCGCAAGCATTATTGCACCGAGGGATACTTTTGTATCGGCGTGGCTTGTGCGGAGCGAGGCAAACCCTGTACCGCGGTGCATAAAGTGCCGGGAGTTGTGCAGAATTGGGACGTTGCGTACGATTTCCGGGTGATGATCATGGCAGGCGAGCGCCAGCCGGAAGGGGGCCTGCCTGATGGAAGCGGTACCGAAACCAGCCCCGGTTCATCACGCTTTCGGCGCGGGCGGCGTCGCGCTGGCGATGCTGGTGAACGTCCTTTTCGCGCTCAACATGATCGCGATGAAGGTGGTGGTGGATGCAAGCGCGCCGCTGACCGCCGTGTCGCTGCGCATGGCCTCGGTGTTCCTGCTCTGTCTGCCCTTCTTCCGGGTCGTGCGCGGAAAATCCGGCTGGCTGGCGCTTTACGGGATCGTCAACGGCGGGCTGTTTCCGCTGACCCTGAACCTCGCGCTGATGATGGCGACCAATGTCGGCGCGCTGGCGATCGCGGGGCAGCTGGGCGTGCCCTTCTCCCTGCTGCTGGGTGCGCTCCTGCTGCACGACCGGCTGTCGCCGGTGCGGATGGCGGGCGTTGCGATCGCCTTCGCGGGCGTGGTGCTGCTGGTCTTCGATCCGGCCATCGCGCGCGAATTCCTGGCCGTGGTCGTGATGACCTGCGCGGCCTGCCTGTGGGGCGGCGGGGCGCTGATCCAGCGCAAGCTGGGCGGCGTGACGGTGATGAACGGGCAGGCCTGGAACGGGCTGATGGGCGCGGCGGTGCTGCTGCCGTTCGCGCTGCTGTTCGAAAGCGGCCATATGGCGAGCCTGCCGCATGCCGGTGCACAGGTGATCGGCTGGTTCGCCTTTTCGGTGATCGGTTCGGTGATCATCGGACAGGGCATGCTGGCCTGGCTGCTGCAGCGCCATCTGCTGTCGACCATCATGCCGCTGATGCTGGCGTCGCCCGTGATGGCGACGATCTTCGCCTCGCTCTACTTCGGCACGCCGATCACCCCGATAATGATCGTCGGCGGCCTGATCGCGCTGGGCGGCGTCGCCATCATCGTGCTCGTCCCGCAGGAAGCCCGGCCGCCCGCACGCTGATCACGGGCAGCCCGCCCTATGGTATAATCTAACCCGCAGTGCAATATTTGATTGCAATGCGCCGGGCCGCGGCGCATTATCCGGGCCAAGCAATCAACAAGCTATCGCTCGAAAAAGTGAGGGATGACCTGGTGGAATCGATGGTCGACATCGAGTCGCTGGCCGCGTGGATGACGGGGGAGGGGCTTGGCTCCGGCCCCATCACCAACGTCGTCTCGCTAGCCGGCGGCACCCAGAACATCGTGCTGCGGTTCGACCGCGACGGGCGCAGCTACATCTTCCGCCGACCGCCCCCGCATCCCCGCCCCAATTCGAACGAGACCATGCGGCGCGAGGCGCGCGTGCTGGCTGCGCTCGCCGGAACCGACGTTCCGCACCCCGGCCTGATCGCTGCCTGCGGCGACGAGGCGGTGCTGGGCGTCGCCTTCTACCTGATGGAGCCGATCGACGGCTTCAATCCGCTGGGCGCACTGCCCGAGCCGCATGCGAGCTCGGCGGCGATCCAGCATGGCATGGGCATGGCGCTGGTCGACGGCATCGCCGCGCTGGGCGCGCTGGACCATGAAACCCTTGGCCTCGGCGACTTCGGCAAGCCGGCGAACTTCCTGGAGCGGCAGGTCGAACGGTGGAGCGCGCAGCTGGCGGGCTATGCCGAATTCGCCGGCTGGACGGGTGCGGGCGAACTGCCCGGCGTGGAGCGGGTGGGCCGCTGGCTGCAGGATCATCGTCCGGCGACCTTCACGCCCGGGATCATGCACGGCGACTATCACCTGGCCAATGTGATGTTCCGCCACGACGGGCCGGAGCTGGCCGCGATCGTCGACTGGGAGCTGGCGACGATCGGCGACCCGCTGGTCGACCTGGGCTGGGTGCTGGCGACCTGGCCGGAGGAGGGCGGCGCGGTGACCGTGCCGATCACGCCCTGGATCGGCTTCCCGACCGCTGCCGAACTGGTCGCGCGCTATGGCGCCGGATCGTCGCGCGATCTCGGCGCGGTCGACTGGTATCATGTCCTCGCCTGCTACAAGCTGGGCATCCTGCTGGAGGGCACCTACGCGCGCGCCTGCGCCGGCAAGGCGCCCCGGGATGTCGGCGACAGGCTCCACGCACGCGCCGTCGGCCTGTTCGACCGCGCCGCGCGGCTCACGCGGTAGCGGGAGGGCGGGCGCCATGAACGACCTCGATTTCACGGGCCAGACCATGCTCGTCGTCGGCGGATCCAGCGGCATCGGCAACGGCATCGCGCAGGCGTTCCGCGCGCGGGGCGGCACGGTCCACATCTGGGGAACGCGGGCGAGCGCCGCCGACTATGCCGGCGAAGAAGGGTCCGACCTGGAAGGGCTGGGCTATACGCAGGTCGACGTCAGCAGCGTGCAGGCAATCCTCGACGCGCCGGCGCCGTTCGCGCGGCTGGACGTGCTGGTCCATTCGCAGGGCGCGGTTCTCTATCGCCGGCAGGAATTCGAGCCCGCCGGCTGGGAGAAGGTGATGGCCGTCAACCTGGGCAGCGTCATGCACATCTCCAACCGCTTCCACGGCCAGCTTGCCGCGGCGAAGGGCAGCGTGATCGTCATCAGCTCGATCGGCGCGTTCAGGGCGACGATGGGCAATCCTGCCTATGCCGCGTCCAAGGCGGGGGCCGTCAGCCTGGTGCGCTCGCTGGCGCAGGCGTGGGCGGCGGAAGGTATCCGCGTCAACTGCATCGCGCCCAGCCTGGTCGATACCAAGATGACCAAGGTCACGATGGACAATGAGCAGCGCCGCGAGCGCGCGCTTGCCAAGATACCGCTGCGCCGGTTCGGCACGGTCGAGGAAATGGCGGGGGTCGCGCTGTTCCTCGCCTCGCCGCTCGCCGGCTACATCTGCGGGCAGACTTTGGTCGTCGATGGCGGCCTGACGCTTTGACTGTCTGAAAAGAGGAAAGAAGGGCCATGGACTTCGAATTTTCGGACAAGGTGAAGTCGCTGCGGTCGCGCATGATCGAATTCATGGACGCGCATGTCTATCCGATCGAGAAGGAACGCGACCATTTCCACCATGACCCGGCCAATCTGTGGAAGCGCTGGCCTGGGACCGAGACGATCAAGGCCAAGGCGCGGGAAGCCGGCCTGTGGAACCTGTTCCTGCCGCACGAATATGGGCAGTGGAGCCCGGGGCTGACCAACCTGGAATATGCGCCGCTGGCCGAGATCATGGGTCGCGTGATCGGCGCATCCGAATATTTCAACTGCTCGGCGCCCGACACGGGCAACATGGAGGTGCTGGCGCGCTATGGCACGCCCGAGCAGCAGGAGCGCTGGCTGAAGCCGCTGCTCGCCGGCGAGATCCGTTCCTCCTATGTGATGACAGAGCCCGACGTCGCGTCGTCGGACGCCACCAACATCGAGACCACGATCATCGCCGACGGCGACGACTATGTGATCAACGGGCGCAAATGGTGGATATCGGGCGCGTGCGACCCGAACACCAAAATCTACATCCTGCTGGGCAAGACGCCCAATGACGGGCCGCGGCACAAGCAGCATTCGCAAATATTGATTCCGGCGGGCACGCCCGGCGTGGAAGTCGTACGCCCGCTGGACGTGTTCCATTCGGTCCATTCGCCCAGCGGCCACGCCGAGATGCGCTTCACCGACGTGCGCGTGCCCAAGGCGAACTTGCTGCTGGGCGAGGGGCGCGGGTTCGAGATCGCGCAGGGCAGGCTGGGGCCGGGCCGCATCCACCATTGCATGCGGGTGATCGGGCAGGCGCAGCGGTCGCTGGAATATATGGCGCGCAGGGCCGAGAGCCGGGTCGCCTTCGGGCGCAAGCTCTCCGAGCAGTCGAGCATCCGGCAGGAGGTCGCGCGGTCGTTCTGCGAGATCGAGCAGGCGCGGCTGCTGACGCTGAAGGCCGCCGACGCGATGGACCGTTTCGGCAACAAGGTGGCCAAGGATCTGATCGCCGCGATCAAGATCATCGCGCCGGCGATGGCGCAGAAAGTCGCCGACCGGGCGATCCAGATCCACGGCGGCATCGGCATGAGCAGCGACACGCCCGCCGCCGCCGCCTTCATCAACAGTCGCTACCTGCGCCTGACCGACGGGCCGGACGAGGTGCATATGGCGCAGCTGGGCAAGATGAAGATCGCCGAGCTGAACGACGGCGGACCGGCGCGGTGAGCGGCGCCATCGCCCTGCCGGCGCAGGCGGAAGCGCGGCAGACCGCATGGTGGATGGTCGCCGTCCTGTTCACGATCTACGTCTTCTCGTGGCTGGACCGGCTGATCATCAGCATGCTGGTGGAGCCGGTGAAGGCGAGCCTTTCGCTGAGCGATTTCCAGATGAGCCTGATCCTGGGGCCGGCGTTCGCGCTGGTCTATGCGGTGTTCGGGCTGCCGCTGGGCTGGGCGGCGGACCGTTTCTCGCGGCGGCTGGTGATCTTCGGCGGCGTGATCGTCTGGGCGGTGGCGACGGTGGCGTGCGGCTTCGCGACATCGTTCGAGACATTGCTGGCCGCGCGCATCTTCGTGGGCGTCGGCGAGGCGGCGCTGCTGCCGTCGGCCTATTCGCTGATCTCCGATGGCTTCTCGCGCGAGAAGCTCACGACGGCGACCTCCACCTTCCAGATGGCGGGCAAGGTGGGATCGGCGACGGCGTTCGGGCTGGGCGGCGTGGCGATCGCCTTCGCCACCGCGCACGCCGGCGCGGACATACCGTTCCACGGCCCCGCCCAGCCCTGGCAGATGGTGCTGATGATGGTGGGCGCACCGGGTTTCCTGATCGCCTTCCTGCTGTTCACCTTTCCCGAGCCCGCGCGGCGCGACCTGCCGGGCTCGCACGCGGTCGAGCGGCCGATCAGGGCAGCGATCGCCTTCATGCGGGGGCATGCGCCGCTGATCGGCCTGATGATGGTGATCTTCTCGGCGATGGCGCTGTGCGGCTATTCGCTGACCTCCTGGGTGCCGACCTACATCGCGCGGCGCTTCGGCTGGGAGCCGATCGCCTATGGCCCGGCGCTGTCGGCGATGAACATCATCGGGGCCGCCTCGCTGGTGGTGAACGGCTGGATCGTCGACCGCCTGTTCGCGCGGGGCATGCGCGACGTGCACCTGCGCTTCTACAGCTGGCTCGTCATCGGCCTGTCGCCGGCGATACTTGGGATGTTCTTCACGTCGAGCGCCTGGCTGTTCCTCGCCTGTTATGCGGTGGTGCAGTTCATCACGGTCCCGTTCATGGTCTATCTGTCGTCGATCATGGCGCTGCTGGCCCCCAATGCGGTGCGCGGGCAGATGATCGCGATCTTCATGTTCGTGTTCAACATACTGGGCTTCGGCGCGGGGCCGGCGATCGTCGGCGCGCTGACCGATTTCGTGTTCAAGGACGAGTCCAAGCTGGGCTGGTCGCTGGCCATCGTCGTGATCGGCAGCTCGGCGCTCGCGCTCGTCTGCATGCGGCTGGCGCTGCGCTACCTGGGCCCCGCGGTCGCAGCTCGGGAGGCGGCGGCGCATGGCTGATCCCAACACACACTACCGATCGGAGCGCCCATGTCCCTGACCGTGGCAGGAATTCCGCAGGCGCGCCGCGACGGCCTCGCGATCGCCGACGAGCGGGTGGAATATAGCTGGGCTCAGCTCGACCCGCTGCTCAACCGGGCGGCCAACGCGCTGCACGGCCTGGCCTATGGCGCCGAGCGGCGCGTGGCTGTGTTCGCGCCCAACAGCGCCGAGACGGTGATCGCCTATGTCGCCTGCCTGGAGGCGGGCGTGTCGAGCGTGCCGGTGAGCTTTCACCTGACCGCCGCGGAGGCTGCGTACATCCTCAAGGACTCGCGCGCGGTGGCGCTGTTCGTGGGCGAGGAGACGGCCGAGGCCGGGCTTGCCGCCGCGGCGGAAGCGGGCATCAAGACGGTGATTGGCTGGCGTTGCACGCCGCGCGCGGGGCTGACGGCGTGGGAGGAGTGGATCGCGGCGGCATCGGCTGCCGAGCCGCCATCGGACGTCAAGCCGCTGCCGCACCTTCACTATACGTCTGGCACCACCGGCAAGCCCAAGGCGACCGAGACGCCGCCGCAATATTTCCCGCCGGCCGCGACGGTGGCGGAATTCGCCGCGGCGCTGCGCGAGCGGATCACGCCCTCGCCGGGGATCGCCGTGGGGCCGCTGTACCACACCGGCCCGCTGGGCATGGCGCGCAACGTGTTCGGCGGGATGGCGCTGGTGACGGTGCAGAATTTCGACGCCGAGCGGATGCTGCAGCTGATCGAGCGCTACCGCATCGCCGGATCGGTGATGGTGCCGACGCATTTCCAGCGGCTGCTCGCGCTGCCGCCCGAGGTGCGCGCGAAATATGACGTGTCGAGCATCCAGCGGCTGGCGCACACCGGCGCCGCCTGCCCGCGCGAGGTGAAGCGGGCGATGATCGACTGGTTCGGCCCGGTGCTGGTCGAGGCCTATGGTGGGACGGAGGCGGGATCGACCACCTTCATCACCTCGCCCGAATGGCTGGAGCGGCCAGGATCGGTGGGCCGCGCGCTGGCGCCCTATGCGACTATGATCATCGGCGAGAATGGCGAGGAACTGGGCCCGAACCAGGAGGGCCAGGTCTATTTCCGCGACTCCACCGGGCGCGGCATCGTCTATCACAACGATCCCGAAAAGACCGCCGCCGCGCATATCGCGCCCGGCGTCTTTACTTTGGGCGAGGTCGGCTATGTCGACGAGCAGGGCTATTTGTTCATCACCGACCGCGTGTCCGACATGATCGTGAGCGGCGGGGTGAACATCTATCCCGCCGAGTCAGAGCAGGTGCTGCTGCGCCATCCGGGGGTCGCCGACGTCGCCGTGCTGGCGGCGCCGAACAAGGAGATGGGCGAGGAGGTCAAGGCGCTGGTGGTGGCGGTGGACCCCGCCAGCCCGCCGTCGGCGGACGATCTCAACCGTTTCTGCCGCGCGTCGCTGGCCGGGTACAAATGCCCGCGATCCTACGATTTCGTCGCCGACATCGGCCGCAACGCGATGGGCAAGGTCAACAAGAAGGCGCTGCGCCAGCGGTTCTGGCCCACCGACCGGACGATCGGAGGATGAGCATGCGCGCACGCATCACGGCGGCCATCGCCGGCATCGGTCTGCTCCTGCTCGGCGCATCGCCCGCGCCGCGCCTGGAGGGCGCGGACTGGGACGATTACGACGGGCCGACGACGACGCACTACAGCCCGCTGGCCCAGATCAACGCGGGCAATGTGTCGAAGCTGGGGCTGACCTGGCATTACGACATCGACACGGGCGGCAGCAGCCTGACCGCGCCGGTGGCGGTGGACGGCGTGCTCTATTTCGCCGCGGGCTTCAGCGTGGTCCATGCGGTCGATGCGGCAAGCGGCAGGCTGCTGTGGAAATACGATCCCGAGGTCGGCGAGGCGGCGGGGCAGAAGCTGCGCGCCGGATGGGGCAGCCGGGGCATCGCCTATGCCAATGGCAAGGTGTTCACGGGCACGCTGGACGGCCGGCTGATCGCGATCGACGCCAGGACGGGCAAGCCGCTGTGGAGCGTGATGACGATCGATAAGGACGACGGCCGCTATGTCACGGGCGCGCCGTGGGTGTTCAAGGACAAGGTGGTCATCGGCCACGGCGGCGCCGACTTCGCGCCGGTGCGCGGCTATGTCACCGCCTATGACCAGAAGACCGGCAAGCAGGCCTGGCGCTTCTACACGGTGCCGGGCGATCCCTCGAAGGGGTTCGAGAATAAGGCCATGGAAATGGCCGCAAAGACCTGGAAGGGCGAATGGTGGAAGTTCGGCGGCGGCGCGACGGTGTGGAGCGCCATGGCCTATGACCCCAAGTACAACCGCATCTACATCGGCACGGGCAACGGCGCGCCGTGGAACCAGAAGATCCGCAGCCCCGGCGGCGGCGACAATCTGTTCGTGTGCGCGATCGTGGCGCTGGACGCCGATACCGGCGAATATGTGTGGCATTACCAGACCAACCCGGGCGAGACCTGGGACTTCAACTCGGCGATGGACATCGAGCTGACCGAGCTGAAGGTGGACGGCAAGCTGCGCCCGGTCCTCCTCCACGCGCCCAAGAACGGCTTTTTCTACGTCATCGACCGCGAGACCGGAAAGCTGGTGTCGGCGCGCGCGATCGTGCCGGTGAACTGGGCCAAGGGCATCGACCAGAAGAGCGGGCGGCCGATCGAGAATCCCGAGGCGCGCTTCCCCGGCGGCAAGGCGGCGATCGTCTATCCGTCGCCTTTCGGCGCGCACAATATCGAGGCGATGTCGTTCAACCCGAAGACGGGGCTGGCCTACATACCGGTGATGGACCAGGGGCGGGTCTATATCGATCCGGCCGAACCGTTGAACAAATGGACGTTTCTCGACGGCCAGCGGATCAGCAACGGCATCGGCACGCCGCCCGAGGGGCTGAACCCGCGCAAGTCGACCTCAGCACTGCTGGCCTGGAATCCGGTGACCCAGTCGCAGGCGTGGCGCATCCCGATGGAGGGCGCGCGGGGCGGCGGCGGCACGGCGACGACCGCCGGCAATTTGCTGCTGCAGGGCAGGGCCACGGGGCAGTTCATCATCATGGCTGCCGACAGTGGCAAGCCGCTGTGGTCGTTCGACGCGCAGACCGCGGTGATGGCTCAGCCGATCACCTACATGACGGGCGGCAAGCAATATGTGACGGTGATCGCGGGCGCACGCTTTCCGACGGCGCAGGGCTTCAAACGCGAGTGGGATTACGGCACGCAGAAGTGGCGCGTGCTGACCTTCGCACTGGGCGGCCGCGCCAAGCTGCCGCCGGCCGATACGAGCGTGGCGCCCTACGCCGACGATCCGGCCATTCGCGTCGACGCGGCGGGCGCCGCGCTGGGCAAGGCGGTGTTCGCGCAGCGTTGCGCGGGGTGTCACGGTGCCGGCGCGCTGTCGGGCGGCGCCGCGCCTGACCTGCTGCGGTCGGCGATCCCGCTGGATACGGCGGCTTTCACGTCGGTGCTGCACGACGGGCCGCTGGTCGCGCGCGGCATGCCCAGGTTCGAGGAGCTGACCGCAGCTGAGATCGACGGGCTGTCCCAATATATCCGGCAGCGCGCGCGCGAAGCCATCGCCGCGGAAGCCGGCATCGCCAAGTTGAAACGAGGTCGTGATGAAGGTCAATGAAGTCACCGACTATGCCGTCGAAGGACGTGTCGCAGTCATTACGGTCAACTCGCCGCCGGTGAATGCGCTGTCGATCGCGGTGCGCCAGGGCATGGTCGCCGCGATAGAGCGCGCGCAGGAAGAGAGCGAAGTCGGCGCGCTGGTGCTGATCTGCGAGGGCCGTACATTCTTCGCGGGCGCGGACATCACCGAACTGTCCAGGCCGCAGGTGGACCCGTCGCTGCGCGACCTGCTGCGCGTGATCGAAAATGCGACCAAGCCCGTGGTCGCCGCGATTCACGGCACGGCACTGGGCGGCGGGCTGGAGCTTGCGCTGGTGGCGCACTACAGGGTCGCCGTGCCCTCGGCGAAGTGCGGCCTGCCCGAGGTCAACCTGGGCCTGGTGCCCGGTGCCGGCGGGACGCAGCGGCTGCCCCGCGTGGTCGGCGTGGCCAAGGCGCTGGAGATGGTGACGAGCGGGACGCCGATCGCCGCCAAGGCCGCGCACGACATGGGGCTGTTCGACGAACTGGTCGACGGCGACCTGCGCGCAGGCGCGGTCGCCTTCGCGAACAAGGTGCTGGACGAGAAGCGTCCGCTGATCAGAGTGCGCGACAAGACGGAGAAGATCGAGGAAGCGCGCAAGCATCCGGAAATATTCGCCGAGTTCCGCAAGGCGAACGAACGGAAGTTCCGCGGTTTCCTGGCGCCTGAATATAATATCAGGGCGGTCGAGGCGGCGGTGAGCCTGCCGTTCGAGGAAGGGCTGACGCAGGAGCGCAGCCTGTTCAACGAGATGTCGGCCCATTCGCAATCGGCGGCGCAGCGCCATGTGTTCTTCGCCGAGCGCCAGGCCGCCAAGGTGGACGACATCCCCGCCGATACGCCGGTGCTGCCGGTCGGGAAGGTCGGCGTGATCGGCGCCGGGACGATGGGCGGCGGGATCGCGATGAACTTCCTCAACGCGGGCATTCCCGTGACGATAGTCGAGACCAAGCAGGAAGCGCTGGATCGCGGCATCGGCATCATCCGCAGGAATTACGAGGCGACCGCCGCCAAGGGGCGGATGAAGGCCGAGGATGTCGACAAGCGCATGGGCCTGCTCACCGGGTCGCTGGTGCTGGACGATCTTGCCGACAAGGATCTGATCATCGAAGCGGTGTTCGAGGATCTGCAAGTCAAGAAGGAGGTGTTCGCCAAGCTGGACAGGATAGCCAAGGATACGGCGATCCTCGCGACCAATACATCCTATCTGGACATCGATGCGATCGCCGCGGCGACCAGTCGGCCGGCAAGCGTGATCGGGCTGCACTTCTTCTCGCCCGCGAACGTCATGAAGCTGCTGGAGATTGTGCGGACCAGGGACACGGCCAAGCCGATCGTCGCAACGGCGGCCAAGCTTGCCAAGACGATCGGCAAGATCGGTGTGACGGTGGGTAACGGCTTCGGTTTCGTCGGCAACCGCATCCTCGCCGCGCGCAACCGCGAGGCGGACCGGCTGGTGCTGGAAGGGGCGACGCCGGCGGACGTCGACCGCGTGCTCTACGACTTCGGCTTTCCGATGGGCCATTTCCAGATGCGCGACCTGGTGGGGCTGGACGTCGGCTGGAATCCCAAGGCGACGTCGTCGGCCAATGTGCGCGAGATCCTCAACGAGATGGGACGCCACGGCCAGAAGACGGGCGGCGGCTATTACGATTATGACGAGCAGCGCCGGCACACGCCCTCGCCGGTCGCGCTGAAGGTGATCGAGGATTTCGCTGCCAAGCAGGGTATCGCCCGGCGCGCGGTGAGCGACGAGGAGATCCGCGACCGCACGCTGTATGCGATGGTCAACGAGGGCGCGCGCATCCTGGACGAGGGGATCGCGGCGCGGGCGTCGGACATCGATATCATCTGGGTCACGGGATACGGCTGGCCCCGCTATCGCGGCGGGCCGATGTTCTGGGCCGACCTGGAAGGCCTGCCCAAGGTGCTGGACCGCCTGCGCGCGCTGCAGGCCGCGCATGGCGACGACTTCGCCCCATCGCCGCTGATCGAGCGCCTCGTCGCCGACGGCAAGCAGTTCAAGGACGCATGACCATGCAGGGCAGCAAGATCGCGATAACCGGCATCGGCGAGACCGAGTTCGTCCGCGGAAGCAAGGACCATGTGCTGAAGATGATGGCGCGGTCCAGCCTGGCCGCCATCGCCGACGCGGGGCTGACGCCGGCAGACATCGATGGCTTCGTCTGCAACCGCTATGCGGCGGCGGGATCGGACGAGATCGCCCATGCGATCGGCAGCGGCGACAAGCATTTCTGCGCGATCACCGACAGCGCGGGGGGCACCGCGACCTCCGGCCATGCGCTGGTGCTGGCGCAGCTCGCCATCGAGGCGGGGCTCGCGAAGCATGTGCTTGTCCCTTACGCCATCCAGTCGACCAAGCCGGGCGGCGTCTATGCGCTGCACGCGCGGGAGCCGCAGAAGGCGGGGATCGAGATGCCCGCCGGTTTCTTTGGCCAGCCGACCTATTTCGCCAGCATGGCCAACCGATACGCCTATGAGTTCGGCATGACCGAGGAGGAGCAGGCCTCGGTGCCGATCACCTACCGGACCTGGGCGACACTGAACCCGCGCGCGCAGAAGCAGGAGCCGATGGACCTGGAGGGGTATCGGCGCAGCCCGATGATCTCCACGCCGCTGCGTGTGGCGGACTGCTGCCTGACCACGGACGGCGGCGGTGCCTATGTGGTGAGTGCGGTCGAGCGGGCGCGCGACATGCCGCATCCGGTGGTGTCGGTGATGGGCGTGGGGCTGGGCTTCAACAATTATCCGCAGGGCGTGCTGTTCACGCAGAAGCCCTGCACGTTCGACTTCCCGGGCAGGGCGTCGGCGGAGCGCGCCTATGCGATGGCGGACGTGGGGCCGCAGGACCTGGACCTGGCGCAGGTCTATGACGGCTTCACCATCTCCGCACTGGTGCAGACCGAGATGCTGGGGCTGTGCGAGCGGGGCGAAGCGCCGCGCTTCTATGCCGCCGGCCACGCGATGCCGGGGGGCAGGATGCCGATCAACACCAGCGGCGGGCATATGTCGGGCGGCTATGTGCCCGGCATGAACCTGCTGATCGAGGGGGTGCGGCAGCTGCGCGGCAAGGAAGGCGCGCGGCAGGTGCCGGACGCGAGGCTGTGCGCGGTGGCAGGCCTTGGCGGCAACTCCCATTCCACCACCATCCTGGCACGGAGCTGACCGCCATGGGCATTCCGATCTATCCGGTGTATCTCGAGGATCCGCTGCTGCAGGGCTTCTACGACGGGCTGGCGGCGGGCGAGCTGCGCCTGACCGCCGACGCCGAGACCGGGGAGTTCCACTGGTATCCGCCGGAAGTGGTCCCGGGGCGGCCCGACGCGGTGCTGGAATGGCGGACGGTGTCGCCGCTGGGCAGCGCCTATACCTTCACCACCGTGATCCGCAGCCTGCTGCCCGGGGACCATAAGGCGGAGGTGCCGTTCACGGTGGTGCTATTCGAGTCCGACGATGCGCCGGGCGCACGGGTGCCGGGCGTGCTGGTGGATGCCGAGGGTGTCGAGCCGGCGTGCGGGATGCGGCTGCGCTTCAAGCCCGTGCAGGCGGGTGATCATTTCATCCCGGGCTTCGTGCCGGTGCGCGGATAGGCGCCGTGGATCGCAGGCGGTTCCTGGCGGGTGCGGCGATCGGCGGCCTGGGGCTGGCGCTCGGCGCTTGCGCGACGACGGGGCGGGCAGGCTCGCCGGCGCCGCTCACGCCGGCCGATTTCAGCGTGGCGCTGTCCGGCATCGAGGGGGCCGAGGGCGCGGCGACGACGCCGGACGGGCGGCTGTTCATCTCGAACGGCAAGGGCGCGATCGGGGTGCTGGAGGCCGACGGGACGTTGCGGCAGGTCGGCACGGCGCTGTCGCCGACGGGCGTCGCGATCGATCCGCAGGGACGCGCCATCGTCGCCAACATGGGCCTGCTGCATGCGGTGCCGGGGCCGCTGCAGCGGGTCGATACCGTCACCGGGATCGTCGAGACGCTGGTCGCGGAGCTGGACGGGCGGCAGCTCGTGGCGTCGAACAGCCCGGCGGTCGCGCGCGACGGGACGATTTATTGCTCGCACTCGACATGGAGCGCGGTGAAGAACATCGGCAAGACCAACCCGGATGGCTTCATCTACCGGGTCGGGGCGGATGGGGCGGCATCGGTGGCCGCGACGGGGCTGCGCGGGGTGAACGGGCTGGCCCTGGATGCGGGCGACCGGCACCTCTACGCCGCGCTGACGCCCGAGGGGCGGATAAGGCGCTGGCGGCGGACGGCGGACGGCACGCTGGGCGAAGGCGAATATTTCGGGCCGGTGCTGGGCAATGTGGTGCCGGATCATATGATCGGCGACATAGTGAAGCTGCCGCCGGAAGCGCGCGCGGGCCTGGGCTATTGCGACGGCATCGCCTTCGATGCCGACGGCAATCTGTGGATCACCATGCCGTTCGCGAACCGCATCGTCGCGCTGACGCCGGCGGGACGGCTGGTCGATATCGTGCACGATCCGGCGGGGGCGGCGATCAAGGTGCCGACCAACCTGTCGTGGGGCGGGAGCGACCTGCGCGACCTTTATGTCGTGTCTCGGGGGTCGGGGACGATCGTGAAGGCGCGGACGTCGGTCGCCGGGCTGCCGATGGCGAACTGGCCGGCCTAATCGTTTCCCGGCGAAAGCCGGGACCCAGCGCGGACCTTGGAGCTGGACCCCGGCTTTCGCCGGGGAGCGCTAGCCGATGACCTTGCGGCGCATGGCGTAATAGTCGTCGTCGGGCGCGCGCAGGCTGTGCTGGCCGGCGGGCCAGCTGGCGAAGGGGGAGGGGGCGGCGAGGACGTTGGAATAGTCCGAGAGGCCGCGGCGGCGGATGATCTTCCATACGCCGTTCCGCCGTTCGTGCTCGTCGAGATAGCGGCCCTCGAAGAAGGCATCCTCCTCGCCGGTGCCGTCCTTCTTGTCGCGGCGATGATGGGCGAAATAATAGCATTCGGAGAAGGCACGGTCGCCGCGGACATCCACCGACACGTTGGAAATGTGGTGGGCGGTATATTTGACCGCGCGGATGATCTTCAGAGCAAAGGCGATGAAATCGGTGGAGGTGCCGTCGAAGCCGCCGTGCTTGTGGGTGGATTCCGGCCAGAAGCAGGAGCGGAGCAGCGCCTCGTCGGCGCGGTCGTTGGACCGGGCGTAGCCGTGCAGGACTTCGGTGATCTGGTCCTTCGAGACCAGCATGTCGAGCATATCGGCCATGCTGCCGGCTCCCTTGCTTTTCGGCGCGGCGTTCGCGGCGGTGGCGGCGAGGCCCAGCGGCAGGGCCAGCATCGCGCCCAGGGCGTTGCGGCGGTCCTTTTCGGTCATTCTTCTCTCCTTTTATTTGTCGTTTATTTGGCGGCGTCGATCAGCCCTTCGTTGCGCAGCCGGGGCAGGACCGCCTGCTCGAACAGGCGGAGGCCCTTCCACGACAGATCGGGATCGATGCCGCCGAGCAGGGCATGGAAGGTCACCGCGGTGCCGCGGCCGAGACTTTTCAAGTAATCGAAGCATTGATCGGGGGTGAGCACCTTGATGTTGGGCATCGCCTTCAGGGCCTCGATCGTCTCGGCCGCCTGGTAGCGGGTTTCGCCGGTGCCGCGTTCCTTCGCCCATTCGGCATAGGTGTTGGTGGCATAGGCGACATGCGGGGCAAGCAGCGGCCAGTCGCGGTCGGGATGCTCGGAAACATAGAGGAAGCTGGCCGCCGGCTTCATCAGCTCCTCGGGCGGCGGGAAGCCGGCCCTGGCGCGCTCTTCCTTGTACAGGGTGAAGAGATCGGGGTGGCCGGGGAAATATTGGTAGCCGTTGACCGCCGCGCGGATGGCGGACTTTTCGGTCGATCCGCCCATGTAGATCTTCGGCCCGCCGGGCGTGACCGGCCTGGGCGTGACGCGGACGGTGCGGCCGCGGAACTCGAAGGGCTCGCCGGTCCATGCGCTTTTCAGCGTGGCCATCGTCTCGTTCATGATCGCGAGGCGTTTGGCGATGTCGCGGCCGAACATCTCGAACTCGTGCGGGCGGTAGCCCATGCCCGCGGTCAGCCAGATACGGCCCGGGCCGATATTGTCGAGCACGGCCAGATCCTCCGCCAGCCGCAGCGGATCGTGCATCGTGACGACCAGCGCGGACAGGTGGGTGACGATGCGGCTGGTGGCGCCGAGGATCGAGGCGGCCTGGACCATCGAGGAGGGGCAGTAGCCGTCCTCCGCGCCATGATGTTCGGCGAGGAAGACCTGGCGGAAGCCCAGCCTGTCCGCCCAGACGGACTGGTCGATCGCCGCCCGGTAGAGATCGGGATGGCGCGCGCCGAAGGGCGGGCTGTTCATGTCGTAACGCAGATTGAGTTGCACGTCGGCTCTCCCGAACCCGAGCTATGGCAGGCCGTGTCCCGTCAGGTGGCGGACACGAGCGAATCGATGCGGCCGGTGACATCCTGGGCGGCGATGGCGATGCCGCGATCGATCAGCGCCTCGATCTCGTCGGCGCTGTAGCCGGCCTCGTCGAGTATCTCGCGCGTATGCTCGCCGAGGCGGGGGGCCGATCCGGATGCGAGGCCGGGCGTGACGCCGAGGTGCATGAACTGGGCGAGCTGGCGGACGTGGCCGTACATCGACTGCTTGTCCTCGATCACGCGGTTGCTGGCGATGGCCCAGTCTTCCCACAGCATCTTGCGGACCCAGCTCGTCTCGATGGCGATCTCGCAGGGCACGCCCGCCGCATCGAGGCGCGCGAACGCCTGTTCGGCGGTCAGCGGCGCGAAGAAGGGCGTTAGAATCCCGCGCAGCGCCGCATCATTCTGCGAGCGGAGCCGCGGCGTGGTGAAGCGCGGGTCGCCGACAAGGTCGGGCCACCCGATCGCATTGGCGAGCGCCGCGAAACCGCGGTCGTGGCGGCAGGCGATGCAGATGTAGCCCGTCGTCGTGGGGTAGAGGCTGTCGAGCGCGCAGTAGCCGGTCTGATCCTTGTTGAGGCGCATGCCGTAGACGACCTTCCTGTCGGCATCGAGGAAATGCTCGGACGTCGTCCACAGGCTGGAGTGAAGCTGCGGACATTCCATGTAATCGCCCTTGCCGGTGCGGGTGCGATGCTCGACCGCCATCAATATCCCGGCGGCGGCGAGGAAGCCGTTATTATAATCCTCGTTGCCGAAGACGGAGCGTGTGGGAGGATTTCCATCGCCGCCGCCTTCGTAGAGCAGCCCTGTCCACCCGCTCACCAGCGGCGCGAAGCTCTTGAGCAGCGACTTTGGCCCCTTGGAGCCATAGCCCGGCAGATAGGCGTAGATGAGCTGGGGATTGATCGCCGACAGCGCCTCATAGCCGATGCCGAGCTTGTCCGCCTTTCCGGGGCGGAGGTTGTGCGTGACGACGTCGGCGGTGGCGACCAGGCGCCTGGCCGCTTCCAGCCCTTCGGGGGTCTTGAGGTTGAGGACGATGTCGCGCTTGCCGCGCTGGGCGGCGTCGAAACAGTCGGGGAGGGGCCGCATCTGGTCGCCCTCCGGCGTCTCCACCTTGATGACGTCGGCGCCGAGGTCGGACAGCAGCCTGCCACCATAGCCAACCGCGAAGAAGGAGCTGAAGTCGACCACGCGCAGCCCCTCGAGCGCGTGCCTGATCGGACGCGCCGCGGCCTTGGCGGTGCGTTTCGGACGGGCCATCAGATCGGGCAGGGCGGCATTGTCCGCACCGACGGCCGGGGCCGGGCTGGGAGTCGCGGACGGCGTCGCGGCGTAGCGGACGGCGGGTGCGGCCTGATAGATGGTGCCGAAATCGGCATCGGGCATGGCGATGCGCTGGCCGACAAATTCCACCTGATCGTCCAGCAGAACCTCGGCCGGTTCCAGCACGGGGAGCGCCGCGACATCCGCCGCCTGGAACAGGGCGATCCATTCGTCGCGCGGCTTCTTAAGGAACGCATCGAATATCTCGACGCGCGCCGCCTGATATTCGTCATCGTCCAGCGGCACGCCCATTTCAGGGCCCTTGATCGTCCGGATGCGGTCGCCGAAGCCCAGGATGTCCATCGCCGCCTTGAACGCACCGACACCGCCGGTGTGGATCTGCAGATAGAGACCGTCGGCGCACTGGAACATGGTGGTGACCAGCCGCACCCGCCCGAAGCGGTCGGTGGCGCCGGAATCGCCCTGCTTGATGTAAGAGATGCCCTCTTCCTGCCACCAGTTGTTCATCGGAGACTGGGCGATCATCGCATCGAGCAGCGAAGCCTCCACCGTCTGGCCGATGCCGATCGCATGGCGCGCGCGCAGCGCGGCGAGCGCGCCGATGACGGTGAGAAAGGCCTGGCCGTAATGCAGCGCCGGATGGCCGAGATAGACGGGTCCGGAACGAAGCTGGCTGCCCTTGTCGATCATCGTGCCGAGCAGTGCAGCGGCGAGCGATTCGCCGTAGGGGCGGTCGGCAAAGGGCGTGTCGCGCCCGTAGGCGGTGATCGCGCAGACGACCAGCGCGGGGAAGTCGCGCGCGAGGCTGGCAGCGTCGAGACCGGCCGCCGCGGCGTCCTGATCCGTCATCGAATGGATGAAGATGTCCGCGCCCGACAGCAGCGCGCGGAGTTTCCCGCGTTCGGCCTCGTCGGCGATGTCCAGTTCCACGCTGCGCTTGCCGCGGTCCCAGCTCTTGCGGGTGAGGTCATGCGCGAAGAAGCTACCGCCGTGCGGCTCTACCTTGAGGACGTCCGCGCCGTGATCGGCGAGCAGCATCCCGGCGATGGCGCCGGGCATGACCTCCGCGGCTTCGATGACGACGATATGTTCCAGCGGACCGGGCATCATTCACTCCATTGGGCGGCTCTGCGGGCCGTATTCGCTCAACGCCTCCTCCGCGCGGCGATGCGCCAGCGGCGGGAGGGGCCTTTCCCCGAACAGACATCAAAAGGCGGCCGAAGGCAAGTAATTTTGCACTGCGGGTTGAAATTCGTTCGGGCGCGCTATTCCTTCGCCGCGCCGGTACGCGCCGCCCGCTCGGGATCGAAGGCGGGCCGTTCCATCTGGAACTGGTCGCTGTTCCGCACATACCAGCCGCTGCCATAGGTGCGGCCGATCAGCTTCATCGCCGGCGTGTCGAAATAGACCTTCTCGGGATTGCTGATGAATTCGTCGCGGACGTGCGCCATCACGATTTCGCCGATCACCACGGTCTGCAGAGCGCCGATATCGAGCGCGGCGACCTTGCGGCATTCGAAGCTGACCGGGCTGGAGGCGATGCGCGGCGGCGCGACGACGACTGACGGCGCGGTCTCCAGACCTGCGTAGAGGATCTCGTCCACCTCGGGCGGCGCATCGACGCTGCAGAGGTTCATCTTCTCGGCATCGGCCTCGCACACCAGGTTCACCACATATTCGCCGGTGGCGATGATGTTGGTCGCGGTGTCCTTCAGGCTGCGGTTCCGGGGATTTTTGAGCAGCCCCAGGACGACCAGCGGCGGTTCCGTGCCAACTGCGTTGAAGAAGCTGTAGGGCGCGGCATTGAGCACGCCGTTGGCCGACAGGCTGGTGACCCAGGCGATCGGGCGCGGCGTGATGGTGGAATTGACGATCTTGTAGCGCGTCGCCATCGGCAGCGTCCGCATGTCGTACTGCATGTGACGTCCGCTCCCGTTACTTGGCTGCCTTGGCTTTCGTGCGGGCAATGAATGCGTCGCGCGCCGCCTTGACTTCGTCGCCGGCCTGGCAGGTGTGGCAATAGACCAGTTCGAGCGCGTGACTTGTCGCGAGATCGCCGGTTTCGGAGATGGACAGGAGACGCTTGGTCAGTTCTACCGCATGCCGGTTGCCGCCGCCGATCGCCTCGCCGAAGGCTAGGGCCGCCTCGACGGCTTTGCCGGGCGGGACGAGGCGGCTGACGAGCCCGAGTTCCAGTGCCTCGCGCGCATCCAGCGTGCGGCCCGAATAGACGATCTCGGCGGCGCGGTGGCGGCCGAGCTGGCGGGTCAGGAACCAGGCGGCACCGCCATCGGGCACCAGGCCGAAATCGAGGAAAGGCGCCCCGAAGCGCGCGGTCTCCGACGCGAAGATCATGTCGCACGCCATCGCCAGGCTCCAGGAGACGCCGAACGCGCCGCCCTCCACCGCCGCCAGCGTGGGCACGGGCAGGGACCGGATGCGCGCGATGATACGCTGGCCCATCTCCAGCCGGGCGGCGAGCGCCAAGGCGCCCTCGCCGCGGGCGGGGGGCAGCTTCACGTCGCCGCCGTTGCTGAAATAATCGCCGGCACCGCGCAGGATCAGCAGGCGGGCAGGCGTCGCATTCTCGATGCTGTCCAGCGCGGCGGAAAAGCGCTCCCACATCGCGAAGGACACGGTGTTCTTCGCCTGGGGGCGGTTGAGCGTGAGGATGACGATATCGTCCGGCCGCCTTTCGACCAGAAGCTCGTCCTCCGCCGCCTGCACGTCCGTCACGACTCTCTCCCGGCCTTCCTTGCGGCCCGGTCGCGATCAAAGCCCGTAATCACCCTCGATGCAAGCAATTTTGCATTAGAGAGCATAATTCATCGCGACGAGACGAGTCTCATGCGCTGCGGCTTGGGCAGCGCAGCCTCGCCCTCGACCGGCAGGCGGCGGAGCAGCGTCTCGATCTCCTTGCGCGCAGCACCGCGCGTCGCGCCGAGCATGAAGGTGAGATAGCTGGAGATCAGGCGGACGACGATCTGGTCGTCGGCGATGCGGCCCAGCGCCCAATTGTTGATCGTCGCATATTCCAGACGGACGACATCGTCCGCGAGATCATCGACGTTGATCCAGTGATTGAGCTGTTTCTTGCTCTCCAGCGCGCGCAGCCATTCCATGCTGGGCCGCGTCGCCATCGAATGCATCGCGATCCAGATGTCGCTGTCCACATCCGGGCTGAAGTACAGCGCCATGATCGCCCTGATGTAATTGCGGATCTGGCGGTTGCGCTGAACGACCGAGATCATCCGTTCCAGATTGTGGAGCATCGTGCCCACGGGATAGGCGTAGGAGATCTGCCCGACATATTCGTCGAAATAATCCTGGATCGCCGCGGCGATCATGCGCTCGCGCGTCTGGAAGGCGTTGTAGAGCGTGCGCTTGGCGACGCCGGCGCGCAGGCCGATCTCGTTCATGCTCAGCGCGGCTATGCCCTGCTCGGCGATCATTTTCCGAGTCTCTTCCAATATTCGCCGCCGCCTGGCGAGGATCGCCGGGCTGGAATATGTCTGGGGCCTTTCAGTACTCTCCTTGGCCAATTGCATCGATCTTTCCCGACCCCCGAGAGGCAAAGCCTGTGAGTGCCTTCGCTGCCGCGGGCCGTCAACCGCAGTCACCACACTATATGCCGACATGCCTCGACGAAGCGGCACGCGGGTGCGCGCCACGGCCAGACGCTAGCATATTCCCCTATTTCGATGCCATCGTGTCGCGCGCACGCTGCCGGACATAATGGCGTAGCCCTTCTAGATCCTCGTCGGTGAATTGGGCGAAGCGCGGCATGCCGCGGGGCATTAGCGCGCCGTCGCGGACGACGCCGGCAAAGCCGTCAGGATCGGTGGGGATCATCGACTTGCGCAGGTCCGGCGCAGCACCGCCCGCGATCATGCCCGAGCCGTGGCAGATGATGCAGGAACTGTTGTAGATGCCGGCACCCCGTTTTGCCTTGTCGGGATCGACCGCGAAGCCGGCGACATCCTGGATGGGCATGTCCTCCGGCGCGAAGGCGGGCAGCTTCGCCTGGCCGCCGATCACGAAGGTCAGCACCCGGCGCCTCTGCTGCGTATAATCCCAGTTGGGCGTGTTGGCGAAGCTGCTGCGGAAGCCGGTGAGGACGGTGACATATTGCTTGCCGCCGACCGAATAGGTGATCGCATTGCCCAGGATGCCGTTCTGCGCGGCGAAGGACCAGAGCTTGCGGCCGGTGTCCGCGGCATAGGCGACGAAATTGCCGTCGTTGAGGCCCTGGAACACGAGATTGCCCGCGGTGGTGATGGTGCCGCCGTTGAACACGCCGGGCTGCGGCACGGTCCAGGCCGCCTTCTGCGTCACCGGGTTCCAGGCGACGAGCGAGCTGCTGGCGACCGGCGGCACCAGGTTGGCCGGCGGGGCGCCGAGACCGGTGTTGACGAACATGCCGGGCTTGTAGACCCAATCCTTGAGGTTCGGCGGATCGACCACGAAGCGGCCGCCCTCCATCACCGGTATATAGGCAAGGCCCGAGCGGGGATTGAAGGACATGGTCTGCACGCCGTGCGCGCCGTTGGCGAACGGATAGATCATGAAGGCCTTGCCGTCCGGGTAGAGCGATTCCGGATTGATGATCGGGCGGCCGGTCTTGGGGTCGATGCCCTTCGCCCAGTTCTGCTTGGCGAACTCGCCGGCGGAGATCAGCTTTCCGTCGCGGCGGTCGAGGACGTAGAAGAAGCCGTTCTTCGGCGCGTGGATCAACACCGGGCGCAGCTTGCCGCCGATCTTCAGGTCGGTGAGCTGGATGTCCATGGCATTGTTGAAGTCGTAGCTGTTCTCGGGATTGGTCTGATAGTGCCAGACATAGGCACCCGTCCTGGCATCAAGCGCGACGATGGAGCTGAGGAAGAGGTTATCGCCGCCGCCGGGGCTACGGATCTTCTGGTTCCACGGCCAGCCATTGCCCGTGCCCAGGTAAATGCGCCCGAACTTCGCGTCATAGGCCATCGCATGGTAGACGGTGCCGCCGCCGCCCAGCTTCCACCATTCGCCCTTCCAGGTCTTGGCGGCCATCGCTATGGCCTTGTTCTCGAAGCCCTTCGCGGGATCGCCGGGGACGGTGAAGAAGCGCCACGCCTTCTTGCCAGTGTTGACGTCGTAGGCGGTGACATAGCCGCGCACGGGCGCATAGTCGGCACCGCCGAAGCCGATCACCACCTTGTCGCCGGCGACCCAGGGCGGGCCGGTGATGTAGCCGTTCTCGGCCTGGTCGAGCGTCTGGACCGACCAGAGCAGCTTGCCGCTCGCGGCGTCGATGCCGAGCAGCCGCCCGTCGCGCGTGGCGGTGAATATCTTGCCGTCGCTGTAGGCGATGCCGCGAATGCCCCAGCCCGCGCGCATGCGGACCTTCGACGCCTCCTGGCCGGCGACGTCGGGATCATATTGCCAGAGCAGCTTGCCAGTACGCACGTCGATGGCGTGCACCACGCTGTGGCCGACCGCGAAGTAAAGCACGCCGTTGACTTCGAGCGGTGCCGTATAGGAATCGAACGTGTCCAGATCATAGGACCAGGCCAGGCCGAGCTGGCTGACATTGCCTGAATTGATCTGGGTGAGCGGGCTGAAATGATCCTCGTCGCTGGTCCGGCCGAAATGCGGCCAGTCGCGCCCGTCGTCGGCGGTCGAGGCGGCGGTTCGGCCCGCCGTGAGCGCCGGCTGGGTGGCGGCGGCGAGGCACAGGGCGAGCGCCCCGATCGCTGCAGTGAGCCTGATGCGACGTGCGCCCATATCTCTCCATCCTGCGTTTTCGGCCCTCGAGGGGCATTTCCTGCACATTGGTGCAATATTATTGGGCTGTCAACGTGAACCGCGGTTGACAGCGCACTTTTGCCGGTCCTAATTCTGCATCATAGATCAAAAATAGACGGGAGCCGGGATGCGCGCGCGGAACAGGCAGATGACGCGGCTGCTGGGATGCGCGGCGCTGACGCTTGCGTCGCCGGTCCTTGCTGGTGTGCCGCAGGTCAGGACATCCGTCGGAAGCATTTCCGGGGAGACAGTAGGGCAGGGTGCCGTGTTCAAGGGCATCCCCTTCGGGGCGTCGACCGGGGGCGCCGCGCGTTGGCGTCCGCCGCAGCCGGTCAAGCCGTGGAAGGGCGTGCGCCCTGCGACGGCGTTCGGCCCGATCTGTCCCCAGCCGATCCGCGACGGAAAGCGCGCGGACGCGATGCAGAGCGAAGACTGCCTGACCGTCAATGTCGCGAGCGCGAAGCTGGGCAAGGATGCCAGGCAGCCCGTACTGGTGCTGGCCCACGGCGGGGCCTATTTTGTCGGCTCGGGCGGCGATGGGTTCGACAGCAGCGCGCGAATATTCACGGCGCGCGGTATCGTCGTCGTCTCGTTCAACTATCGGCTGGGGCGGCTTGGCTTCTTCGCGCATCCCGGATTGCGCGTCGAACAGCCACAATCGCCCGTGGGCAATTACTGGCTGATGGACCAGGTTGCGGCGCTACAGTGGGTAAGGCGTAACATTGCGGCGTTCGGCGGCGATCCCAATCGGGTGACGATCCTCGGCTGTTCGGCTGGCGGGTCCAGCATCAACGCACTGATGAGTTCGCCGTCGGCGCGTGGGCTGTTCGCAGGCGCCAGCGCCCATTCCGGGGGCGGGCTGATCAATGCGACGCGGCCGCTGGTGCAGGCGGAGGAGGAGGGCATGGCGTTCGCGCGCCGAGCGGGCGTCGAGGGCGGCGGCGCGGCGGCGATCGGGAGGCTGCGCGCGCTGGACGTGCCCCAGCTGCTGGCAGCCGATCCCGGTCCGCCGAATTTCGGGGCAATCGTGGACGGCCGCACGCTTGTGGAGGAAACGGCAGTCGCCTTCGCCAAAGGCCATGCCGCGCGCGTGCCGTTCATCGCCGGATCGACGAGCAACGAGGCGAGCGTCTTCGGCCTGATGGGGTTCGACGCGGAGGTGCTGCGCCAGCGCTTCGGGATCGATCTCGGCGCACTGCGCAAGGTATATGATCCCGAAGGGCGGCTGGACGACACCGAACTGCTCCGCCAGGTCCAGACCGATTTCATCTTCACCGCCGGCGCCACCGGGCTCGCCACGCTGGCCGGCCGATGGCAGCCGAGCTGGGCCTATCATTTCGCCTATCTGCCGGAAGCGGAAAAGGCGCAGGCGGGTGCGCCGCATTGCGCGGACATGGGCTATACGTTCGGCACCAGCGACAAGGCGAGCGATCCGTCCAGCCTCCGCGTTGCGGCGATGAACCGCGACTATCTGGCCAATTTCGTGAAGACCGGCGATCCCAACGGGGCCGGACTGCCGGCATGGCCGCAGTTCAAGGGCGATCACCGTTCCCTTCTGCTGGTCGGCGACACGGCAGAGGCAGTGCCCGACTTCCGGGCGCGGCAGCTGCGCTACTGGTATCAACTGTGGGCACGGCGGACGGGCCAGCCGCTCGACTAGCAGCCGCCCACATCAACCCGAAAGTTTCGACCATGCTCAAGACGCGCTTCACCGAGACGTTCGGCGTCGACCATCCGATCGCGCAGGGCGGGATGCAGTGGGTGGGCCGGGCCGAGCTGGTGGCGGCTGTCGCCAACGCCGGCGCGCTGGGCTTCCTTACCGCGCTGACCCAGCCGACGCCCGCTGCGCTGGCCCGGGAAATCGCGTGGACGCGGGAGATGACCGACCGGCCGTTCGGCGTGAACCTGACGATCCTGCCATCGATCAACCCGCCGCCCTATGCCGAATATCGGCAGGCGATCATCGAGAGCGGCATCCGCATCGTCGAGACCGCCGGTTACAAGCCGCAGGAGCATGTCGACCATTTCAAGGCGCACGGCATCCGCATCATCCACAAGTGCACCGCCGTCCGCCATGCGCTGTCGGCCGAGCGGATGGGCGTGGACGCGATCTCGATCGACGGGTTCGAATGCGCCGGCCATCCCGGCGAGGACGACGTGCCGGGGCTGGTGCTGATCCCGGCGGCCGCGGCGCGCGTGCGCATTCCGATGCTGGCGAGCGGCGGGTTCGGCGATGGCCGGGGTCTCGTCGCGGCGCTGGCGCTGGGCGCCGACGGCATCAACATGGGTACCCGCTTCTGCGCGACGCAGGAGGCGCCCATCCACCTCAATTTCAAGCAGGCGATGGTCGATAACGACGAGCGGGCCACCGACCTGATCTTCCGCACCTACCGCAACACCGCGCGGGTCGCGCGCAACATCGTTAGCCAGGAGGTGCTGCGGCTGGAGGCCGAGGGCCGGCCGTTCACGGACGTCGCGCATCTGGTGAAGGGCGTGCGCGGGCGGGAAGGGCTGGAAAGCGGCGACACCCGCCACGGCGTGTGGACCGCAGGAATGGTGCAGGGTCTGATCCACGACGTGCCTACGGTGCGCGTGCTGATCGACCGGATCATCGAGGAGGCCGAAGCGATCATTCGCGAGCGGCTGGGGGCGATGCTGGGGGTTGCGCCGCGATAGTTAGGCCTACGCCAGGCAGGAACCAGCCACTGTTCGCCCGAGTAGGAGACTGAGCCTGGCGAAGGCTCCGTATCGAAGGGTCTGTGTCGCGGGTCCTTCGAGACGCCATTTCGCCGGGCTCAATGGCTCCTCAGGACGAACGGAGCAGATAAGCTTTGGGCAGTCCCATCGTCATTGCGAGGAGCGCAGCGACGAAGCAATCCAGTCTAACGCCCGCGAGTCTGGATTGCTTCGCTACGCTCGCAATGACGATCATGTTTCAGGCCGGATGATCGAGGGTTAAAGTTGCACACCCCAAAAAAAAGGGCGGCCGAAGCCGCCCGTTCAGGGGGGGTGGGGTAATCAGAACTTGAAGCGGGCGCCCATGGTGAAGGCGCGGCCCACGGTGTCGTACATCGCCAGGTTGGTGGGGAGGTTCACCGTCGGGGTGATGCCCGGGATGAGGGGCGGCTTCTTGTCGAACAGATTGTTGATGTTGCCGAACAGTTCGACCGTGCCCGACCAGGCCGGCAGCTCATAGCGCAAATTGAGGTCAGTATAGAAGACCGGGGAGACATGGGATTTCACGAAGTTCTCGAGCCCGATGGATCCGGGCGCGCCGAGTTTCATCTTGCCGATATACTGCTCGTTCACGGTCACGCCGAAGCCGCCGATGCTGTAGTCCAGCGTGAGCGAACCACGCCAGCGCGGGAAGCCGGCCGGGTTGCTGCCCACCACGTTGATCCCGGCATAGTGCAGGATCGGCGCGCCGGCGAACTGCTGGGAGTCGAACTTGTCGAGATAGTTGGCGTAGAGCCGGATGCCGAAGGCGCCATTGCCCAGGTTGCTGCGATAGCTGGCGTCGATATCGATGCCCGCCGTCTTCAGGAAGGCGATGTTGGCAGGGGATATCCGCACGAGGCTGGGGAAGGAAGTGGGTGTCGCCCGGGTGATGAGTGCGCATTCGGGCGCCGAGCCGCCGCTACTGTTGCAGTTGGTGATGATCTGCTGAGCGCTGAGCGAGCCGATGAGCTTGTCGACCTTGATCTTGTAATAGTCGACCGACAGGCTGAAGCCCCGCAGTGCTTGCGGCGACACGACGACGCCTGCCGTGAAGGTCTTGGCGATCTCGGGCTTCAGGTTGGGGTTGCCGCCCGTGAGGCTGGAGACATTCTGCGTGATGCCGCTGGCGACATCGTTGACGATGCCGATGCCGCTCTGGTCGCCGGCGAACAGCTCGAACAGGTTCGGCGCCCGGATGTCACGTGACAGGGTGCTGCGGACGAGCAGATCCTGGATCGGCCTCCACGTCGCGCCGACCTTCCAGGTCTTGACCGAACCCGATGTCGAATAGTCGGTGATGCGGGCGGCGCCGTTTATGCTGAGTTCCTGGAAGAAAGGCGTATCCTTCAGGATCGGCACCGCGATTTCGGCGTAGGCTTCCTTCACGTTCACGCTGCCGTTGGCAACACCCACGTTGGTGAGCCAGTAGAACAGCGGCACCAGGCTTCCCGACGCGTTGCGCGGGACGCCGCGCAGGCCGGCGAAATAGGCCTCGCGCTCGACATCCGTATCCAGCAGCGAGGGATTGGCGTTGCTGGTGAGCTTCAGCTTCTGCTTGCGATATTCCGCGCCGATCGCGACATCGACCGGACCGGCGGGCAGATCGAACAGGCTTCCGCTGATGTTGGCCTGTACCGAATCCTGCGTGATGCGTGCCCGGTAGCGCGAGGTGCCCGTTGCATAGGCATAGCCAGCGGGTGTCGCGACCGACGGATCGCCGCGCAGGACGTTGAGCGGCTGGCAGCCCGAGAAGGCGGAGGCGAACACAGGATCCAGCAGCACCCGGCAGGTGACCTGGCCGTTGGCGGGGTTCACCACCGCATCGAGTGCCGCATAAGTCTTGCGCCAGTCATAGAGGCCGGACTGGGCAGTCTTCAGCACGGACTGGCCGTGCGTGTAAGTCAGGCTCCAGTTGAAGCGGTCGGCGAACTTGCCGTCCACGCCGCCCGTCGCCATCCAGAAGTCGGTCCGCGACTTGGTGAGCGGCTTGGGACCGGGGCCGTTATATTCGCCAATCAGCAGTGACTGGCCGGGCGTGAGCGTCGCGTTGATCACCGAGGGCAGATAGGGGTTGCCCTGGAAGATCGTCGCGCCGGTGGGCGGCACGAACGAGTTGGCGAGAGACGCGAAGCGCACGTCGCTGCGGGCGAAGACGCCCTGCGCAAAGACCTCGACGTCGGGTGCCACCTCATAGCTGGCGCGGCCAAAGCTCTGGTAAGTCTTGAGCGGTGCGATCGAGGTGACGTCCGAAGGAATGGTGTAGCCGTCGCCGCCGATCTGGAAGGCGGAGCCGGTCGCGGTGCCGTTCTGGAACGGACGGAAGTTGCCGTTCACGTCGAAGACATAGTTGAGGAACGGGTTGCCCGCCGGCGCAGAGGAAATCTTGCCGTAGTTGGAGGCGGCGGTGATGCGGATGCTGGGCTGGGCGATGTAGGGATTGAGATCGCCGCCGGGCTGGCAGCGCGTGACGACGGTTGGCGTCGGATTGACGCAACCGGGCACGCTGCCCACGAAGGTCCAGCCGACCGCGCCCGTCTTGCGGTCGCTGCGCAGCATGCCGCCGTTGTGGAAATATTCGCCGCTGAGCAGGATGTGACCCGCGCCGCCGGCAAAGTCGAAGCCGCCGGCAAGGCCGATGCGCTGGTTGCCATTGTCGCCGCGCTCGGAAACACCGGCCTGGACGACGCCCTTCAGGCCCTTGAACTTCTTGTCGAGGACGAAGTTGACGACGCCGGCGACCGCATCGGAGCCATAGCCCGCGGACGCGCCGCCGGTGACGATGTCGACGCGTTGAATCAGGATGTTCGGAATGACGTTGGTATCGACCGTGCCGAGATAGGTGGTCGGTGGAACGCGCACGCCGTCGAATAGGATGAGCGTGCGGAGCGGGCCCGAGGGGTTGTTCGAAGGAACGCCAAGACTGCGCAAGTTGAGGATATTACCGGCGATGGGAAAGTTCGCGAAGTTCAGCGCGCTCTTCGACGGGCTGAGCGAGTTCTGGAACTGCGGCAACTTGTTGAGCGCGTCGGGAATATTGGACGGCGTCGCGCGGACCAGATCCTGGACCGTCGCCACCGTGACCGGGGTCGGCGCCGTGTAGCCATCGCGTACGATGCGCGACCCGGTGATGACGATTTCGCCGCCGCCGTCAGAATCCGCGTCGGCATCGGCGGCAGCCGCCTGGGCCGGAGCAGCGGCGGGAGCAGGAGCCGTGTCCTGCGCGAAAGCGGGAGAAGCCAGTGCGAGGACGCTGGCGCCCATCAGCAATGTCGTGGCGAGACGAATTTCCATGTCGAGACCCTCTCCTGAAAGTCATGTGTCAGCCGGCCCGCATTGATTTTTGTCCACGGGTGCAATTTTGCAAAAATGCCCCGATTAATTTTGACTGTCAATGCAGAATTTGCCTGCTCAGGGGAGAGGGCCTCGTCGGAGACGGCAAGCGTGGTAGTTGACCATGGAATCAGGCATTTAACTGCCTTTCACCTGTCCGCCGAAGCCTGAAGGCAAGGGGGTCGGCGGGCGTTTGGCGTCGAAAAATTCGTCTCAAACACGCTCGATGATGATCGCCGGGGCCATGCCGCCGGCGGCGCACATGGTCACGAGTCCGCGCTTCAGGTCGCGGCGTTCGAGCTCGTCGAGGATGGTGCCGATGAGCATCGCCCCGGTCGCGCCGATGGGATGGCCGAGCGCGATCGAGCCGCCGTTGACGTTGACCTTCTCCCGGTCGAGGCCGAGATCGCGGATGAACTTCTCGGCGACGACCGCGAAGGCCTCGTTGATCTCCCAGAGATCGATGTCGTCCTTGGTGAGCCCGGCCTTTTCCAGCACCTTCCGCGCGGCGGGCACGGGCGCGTTGAGCATCAGCGTGGGGTCGTCGCCCATGTTGGCCATGGCGACGATGCGGGCGCGGGGCTTCAGGCCATGCTTCTTCGCGTAGTCGGGCGAGGCGAGCAGCAGCGCCGCGGCGCCGTCCACGACGCCCGAGCTGTTGCCGGCATGGTGGAAGTGCTGGATCTCGAGATCGGGATATTTCTGGTTGATGAGCGACCGGTAGGTCGTGCCGCTTTCGTCGAGCGCGTAGTCGGCGATCTGGGTGAAGGCCGGCTTGAGCTGGGCGAGGCCCTCGGCGGTGGTCTCGGGCCGGGGATATTCGTCCTTCGCCAGCACGACATTGCCGTTGTCGTCGCGAACCGGGACGATGCTCCTGTCGAAGCGGCCTTCGGCGATCGCGCGCGCCGCGCGGCGCTGGCTCTCCAGCCCGACGGCGTCGAGCTGCTCGCGCGTGAAGCCTTCCATCGTGGCGATCGCATCGCCGCAGACGCCCTGATGGGATTGCGGGTAGCTCTTCTGGAGGCGGTCATTGCCCGCGCCCATGCCGAGCTGCTTGATCCCCGCGGCGGTCTCGACCTGCGCCATGGTCGCGGTAAGCGACATCATCTCGGTCCCGCCGGCGACGACAAGGTCTTCCATGCCGGACATGATCTGTGCTGCCGCCAGACTGACGGCGGTGATGCCGCCGCCGCAGAAGCGGTCGAGCGTGACGCCGCTGGCCTTGATGTCGTAGCCCGCATCGAGGGCGGCCATCCGCCCCAGGTCGCAGCCCTGCTTGCCCTTCTGCGCATTGGTGGACCAGATGACGTCGTCGATGTCGGCGGTGTTCAGCCCGTTCCGCTCGGCGATCGCCTTGAGGACCGTCGCGGCGAGATGCTGGGGATGCATGTTCGCCAGCGCGCCCTTGCCGGCCTTGCCGATTCCGCGCGGCGTGCGCACCGCATCGATGATGAGTGCTTCAGGCATGGACCTCTCCCGTCGCTGACTTGAGTCGCCTTATGAACGGCATACGCCGATTAGGCCGTCGAGAAAATGCACATTAATGCAGAATATCGCCGGGCAGGGCGGACAAGAACGGCGGCGACAGAAGAACGCTCGTCATCGCTCGCGATTCCGGCCAAGCTGCGCCCGCAACCAGAAAGAGAGAGGGCGCTATGTACATGCTGGAGAAGATATTCGGGCTCGCGGGGAAGGGCGCCGTCGTGACCGGGGCGGCGCGGGGCATCGGCCAGGCCATCGCCGAGACGCTGGCTGGCTGCGGGGCGAAGGTGGTGATCGCCGACCGCGACGCCGATGGGGGCAATGCAGTGGCCAAGGGGATCAATGCTAGCGGCGGCAGCGCCAGCTTCCTGCCGGTCGACGTGCAGGACGAGAAGTCGGTCGTCGCCATGTTCCAGCAGGCGCGCGAGGCGATCGGGACCACCGACATACTGGTCAACAACGCCGCGCTGATCGCGATGATGCCGTTCATGGATTACAGCGCCGAGTTCTGGGACCGGCTGCAGCAGGTGAACGTGCGGGGCACCTATCTGTGCATGCGCGAGGCGATCGGCCAGATGCGCGCGGCCGGCGGGGGCGGGCGCATCATCAACATCTCGTCGGTCGCGGCGATCCATCCGGCGATGCACGATTCCGCCGCCTATTGCGCCTCCAAGGGGGCGGTAAACGCGCTGACGAGGAGCGCGGCGCTGGACTTCGGCGGGGACGGGATCCTGATCAATGCAGTGATGCCGCAGGCCATCCAGCACGCCGATGTGCGGGCGCAGTTCGACGAGCATGGCCTGCCGGTACCCACGGGGCCGGGCCGCGACTCGAGCCGCTTTCCGCTCAAGCGCCGGGGCACGACGCACGAGCTGGCGGCGATGGTGGCCTTCCTCGCGGGGCCGGGCGCATCGTTCATCACCGGCCAGGCCTTCACCGTGGACGGCGGGTTCCTGGCGACCTGAACGTCAGCCGGCCCTGGCGGCGGTGCGTTCGAGCCTGTCGAGCAGCGACTGGGCAGCGGAGGCCAGGGTGACCATGTCGGCATCGGTCCCGGGGGCGAGATGGCGGGCGTGGTCAACGTCCTTGCCCAGCAGCTGGTGCATCGCCGCCGCGCCGTCGGGACGGAGGACGTTGTTCACCACCCGCAGGCCGAAGCTGGAGGCGGAGCCCTGGAGCAATGCCTCATGGAGCTGGGCGCGGTCGAAGCCGAGGCGCTCGCCAACCTCGAGCGTGGCGGCGGCGAGCCCGTAATTGGCGATCGCGAGGAAGTTGTTGAGCAGCTTGCCCTGCATGCCCCGGCCGACGGGCCCCATCCGCGCCACCTTGCCGTAGCTGTCGAGAAGCGGCGCGACCTTGTCGATGGCGGCATCCGGGCCGCCGACATAGATCGACAGCTCGCCGCGCGCCGCCGCGCCGGTGCCGCCGGAAACGCCCGCGTCGATCAGGGAGACGCCATAACGCTTCGCGACGCCCTCAAGCTCCTGGCACAGCTCGGGAGCGACGGTGGAATGGACGATGAAAATGCCGCCGTCGCCGAGCGCCTCGAAGAGCCTGCCGTCGCCGGCGAGGTCGGCGAGGTCGGCGTCCATGCGCACGCAGACGCAAACCACGTCGCAGCGCCGGGCCAATGCGATCGGATCGGCGGACTTCTCGGTAATGGGCTCGCCGAAAGCTTCCATCGCCGCGGGATTGATATCGTAGACCGCGAGTGGAAACCCGCTCTGGGCGATCTTGCGCGCGATGGTGATGCCCAGATGTCCCAGGCCGATAAAGCCAACTTGCATCAGTTGTTTTCCTCTCCGTGCCCGCCCGCTATTCCACGCGTCGCGCGGGCCAACAACCCTTCTTCGAGGCGGCCTATTTCTCGGCTCCCTCGGTTATCGAGGCGGCGTGCCGTTCGGCGGCAACCAGCCGCTCGGGCGGGACGAGCTTGTCCGGATCGCGGCCGTAGCAGCGCAGGAAGGTGAGCGCGGCGCGCTCTGCCTGCGCGTCCCTCCGCTTCGCGGTGGGCGGGTTGCCGATGCCCCACATGCGCTCGAAGTGCATCTCCGCGCTGCTGAGCGCGACGAGGGTCTTGCCGGCGTCGACATAGTCGGTGGTCCAGAGCAGGTCGCCGCACTTCTCGCGCAGATATTCGCCGATGAGTATCTGCGTGGCGCCCGGCCCGCGCTCGTAGAAGATCTTGCCGACCTGCGGCTGGCGGTCGGCGACGGGGCCGATGAGCCGGAACATCGCGATGGCCATGGGAGAAAGCGCGCGATCGATGATCGAGCGGCAGAGCCGTATCAGGCGTTCGGTGGGATCGAGGTCGTCCGCCGGCAGGTCGAGCTGACTGCGGATGCCGGCGGCGGTATCCTCCACCACGGCGGCGAACAGCGCCTCCTTGGAGGGGAAATAGCTCCACAAGGTTCCCTTCGAACCGCCTAGCCGGGCCGCGATCGCGGACATGCCCGTCGCATCATAGCCATGTTCGAAAAAATGCGCGCGCGCCTCGGCGATGATCTGCGACCGACGGGCGAGGCGCTGACTCTCTCTTTTGCCAATCGTCATAGCCGAACCATATGGTACGGTATTGTGGATTGGCAAGGGGGCAATGCGAATCAGCGGGGACTCAGCGGAAAAGCGCGATTTTCGTTACTCTGGCGGAACGCATCCATCGAAAACTGCCGAAAATCTGGCAAATCCCTGCTGGCTTAAAATACTGCGAACTCAATACCGTACTATCTAGTACGATTTTTTTGTTGACATGCTGTCGTCCGAATCGCAGAGAAGAAACCGTACCAACAAGTACGGCTTAAGGAATTCATGATGACACGCACCCGCTTTCGCGGGCTGGCCTTCCTGTTGGCCGGTTCCGCCACGATCACCGCCTGCGCCTCTGTTCCGAACCTTGGCGCGAAGCCTTCCATCCGTGCGGTGCAGGAACTGGCCGCTTCCAGCAGTTTGACGACTTCTGCGGCCGAGTGGCCGCAGGACAGTTGGTGGGCCGAATACCGCGACCCGCAGCTCGACGCGCTGATGCGCGAGGCGCTGTCCGGCGCCCCGGATCTCGCCGCCGCCGCGGCGCGTCTTCGCGTCGCGCAGGGCTATGCCCAGCAAGCGGGGGCCGCGCTCAGTCCGCAGGTCGATGTCACCGCAAGCGGCGGCCTCGTCCAGCAGAGCGAGAACAACGGCGTACCCGCCGCCTTCGTGCCGCAAGGCTGGAAGGAAAGCGGCAAGATGGGGCTCGGCTTCTCGCTCGACCTCCACCTGTGGGGCAAGAACCGCGCGGCGCTGGCCGCCGCCCGGTCGGATGCCGAAGCCGCAGGGTTCGAGCTTGCCGAAGCGCGGCTGGTGCTGACCACGAGCATCGCCGCCACCTATGCCGACCTGGCCAGGCTTCACGCCCAGCGCGACGTTCTGGTGTCGCAGGTGGCGATCCGCGGCGACACGCTGAAGCTGGTCGCCGATCGGGTGGACGCCGGGATCGATACGCGGGCCGAACTGAAGCAGGCGCAGTCACGCGTGCCGGCCGCCCGTGCCGATCTGGCGGCGACCGACGAGGCGATCGCGCTGACCCGGAACACGCTGGCGGCGCTTGTCGGCGCGGGGCCGGATCGCGGCCTGGCGATTACCCGCCCGGGCGTCGCGATCCTGCAGGCACGCGGGGTGCCTGCAAACGCCTCGATTGACCTGATCGGCCGCCGGCCCGACATCGCCGCGGCGCGGGCCGGCGTCGAGTCCGCCGCCAGCCGGATCAAGGTGGCGCGCGCGGCCTTCTATCCGAACATCAGCTTGAGCGGGCTGATCGGCCTGCAGTCGCTGGGCTTCGGCAACCTGCTCCAGGGAAGCTCGGCGTTCGGCAATGTGGGGCCGGCGGTCACGCTGCCGATCTTCCACGGTGGTGCGATCTCGGGCCAGTATCGCAGCGCGCGGGGCCAGTATGACGAGGCCGTCGCGCGCTATGACGGCAGCGTCGTCCAGGCGCTCCGCCAGGTCGCCGATGCCGTCGCGAGCCGCAACATGCTGGCCGTGCGGCTGGGAGAATCCCGGCAGGCGCTGCGCGATGCCGAGGAGGGCAATGCGCTCGCCCGCCAGCGCTACGAGAACGGCCTTTCGACCTATCTCGACGTGCTCAACGCGGAGGAGGGCGTGCTCCAGGCGCGCCGCACCGTCGCCGAGCTCGAGACCCGTGCCTTTACCGTCGACGTCGCGATGATCCGCGCGCTTGGCGGCGGCTTCACCAACATCTGACCAACAGGAGCCTCTCCATGCAGTCATTCCAGATTCGTGCCCGCAGACCGCTGGCGAAAGTCATCCTCGTCGGCGTGGGCCTCAAGCTCGCCATCACCGTCGTCGCCTACGCGCTGCTTTCCGATTTCCACCACTTCGCCACGGCGTCGCTGTGACACAACACACTCATTCAGAAGGACTTTCATCATGGCCGATTATGACAACAACCAGGACCGCCCCTTCGTGATCGAAGCGGACACCCCCGCCCTCACCGCACCCATCAAGGGTGCCAAGCGCATCAAGCTGTTCGCCGCGCTGGGGATCGGCGTCACGGCGATCGCCGGGGCCTACATGCTGCTTTCGGACAGCGATCATGTGATGACCGACAATGCCTATGTGAATGCCGACGTCGCCCAGGTGACGCCGCTCGTCGCCGGCCCGGTCGCGTCTGTCGCGGTAGTCAACACGCAGACGGTGAAGCGGGGGGACATCCTCGTTCGCCTGGACGATACCGATGCGCGCATCGCCGTCGCCAAGGCGGAGGCCGAGTGGCAGCGGGTGCGCCGCCAGTTCGGCCAGGTCGTGGCGACGGGCGGAGCGCTCGCCGCGCAGGTCAATGTCGGCGATGCCGACGTTGTCCGCGCCCGTGCGCAGCTCGACATCGCAACCGCTGCATATGGCAAGGCCCGGATCGATCTCGACCGCCGTATCCGCCTGTCGGATTCGGGCGCGGTGTCCGGCGAGGAGCTGACGATCGCCCGCAACGCCTTCTCGGCGGCGGAAGGCAGCCTGGCCCAGGCAAGGGCCGGTCTTGCCCAGGCGAACGCAGGGCGCCAGGCGGCGCAGGGCAGCCATGCCGCCAACGACGCATTGATCGCCGGATCGACGGTCGACACCAGCCCGGATGTGGCTGCGGCCAAGGCCAAGCTGGACCAGGCGCGGATCGACCTGGCGCGCACGGTGATCCGCGCACCGATCGACGGCGTGATCACCAATCGCCAGGTCCAGGTCGGCCAGCGGGTCGCGCCGGGCACTCCGGTGATGACGATCGTCCCGGTCGGCGCGTCCTATGTCGACGCCAATTTCAAGGAAGGGCAGCTTTCCCGCGTCAGGATCGGCCAGCCGGTCGAGCTGGTGTCCGACCTCTACGGCAGCGACGTGGTCTATCACGGCCGCGTCGCCGGTTTCTCCGGCGGCACCGGATCGGCATTCTCCCTGATCCCCGCGCAGAACGCGACCGGCAACTGGATCAAGGTGGTCCAGCGCCTGCCGGTGCGGGTCGCGCTCGATCCGAAGGAGCTGGCCAGCCATCCGCTTCGCGTCGGCCTGTCGATGGAAGCCGGCATCGACGTCTCGGGCGAGGAGTGAGGGGCCATGACCACGATCGCATCCGCCCCCGCACCGCTGACCGGCAGCGCCCTGGTGCTCGCCGGGGTGGTGCTGGCGGTCACCAACTTCATGGTGGTGCTGGATACCACCATCGCCAACGTCTCGGTCGCGCACATCGCGGGCGGGCTCGGCATCTCGTCGAGCGAGGGCACCTGGGTGATCACATCCTATGCCGTCGCGGAGGCGATCTGCGTGCCGCTGACCGGCTGGCTGTCGCGCCGGTTCGGCACCGTCCGGGTGTTCGCGGGCGGGATGATGGGGTTCGGCATCTTCTCCTTCCTGTGCGGCATCGCGCCCACGCTGGGTGCGCTGGTCGCCTTCCGCATCGGCCAGGGGATCTGCGGCGGGCCGCTGATGGCGCTGAGCCAGACGCTGCTGCTGCGCGTCTTCCCCAAGGACAAGCATGCGATGACGATGGGCATCTGGGCGATGACCACCCTGACGGCACCGATCTTCGGGCCGATCCTGGGCGGCACGATCAGCGACAATTGGGGATGGCACTGGATCTTCTTCATCAACATCCCGATCGCGATCCTCTGCTCGCTGACCGCCTTCGCCGTGCTCCGCCCTGCCGAGACCCAGCGCTTTGCCGACAAGGTCGACGGTGTCGGGCTGGGCCTGCTGATCCTGTGGGTCGGCGCGCTGCAGCTGATGCTGGACCTCGGCCGCGAGCATGACTGGTTCGGATCGTCGCTGATCGTGACGCTGGCCGTGGTCGCCGCGATCGGTTTCGCGATGTTCCTGATCTGGGAACTGACCGAGGAGAAGCCGGCGGTCGACCTGCGCGCCTTCCGCCATCGGGGTTTCACGGTGTCGGTCACCGCGCTGGTGTTCGCCTATGGCACCTTCTTCGCGAGCCTGGTCGTGATCCCGCAGTGGCTGCAGGGGGCGATGGGCTATACCGCGACCTGGGCCGGCTATGCGACCGCCTTCAACGGTGTCGCCGCCGTGCTGATGGCGCCGTTCGTCGCCAAGCGGATGACGACGGTCGATCCGCGCCGGCTGGTGTTCATCGGCGTGCTGTGGCTGGGCGGTACCTCGCTGCTCCGCGTGTTCTGGTGGACGAGCGGGTCGGACTTCTGGACGCTGGCAATACCCCAGCTGATCCAGGGTGCCGGCATGCCCTTCTTCTTCATCCCGTTGACCACGATTGCACTGGGGGCGGTGACCGAGGAGGAGACCGCGTCGGCGGCGGGTGTGATGAACTTCCTGCGGACGATGGCGGGGGCGGTCGCGGTCGCGATCTCGACCACGCTCTGGTACGACGGCGCGCAGGAGAAGAGGGCTGCGCTTTCCGGTGTGCTGAACGGCGCGCAGGGGACGATGGACCAGCTCGTCGCGCGCGGCTTCAGCAGCGATCAGGCGCGGCTGATGATCAGCAACCTGGTCGATAAGGAAAGCGTTGCTCTTGCCACGGGGCAGACGTTCATGATGGCGGCGTTCATCTTCGCTGCTGCCGCATCGATCATCTGGCTGGCACCGCGTCCCACCCGTGCCGTGGATACCAGCGCCGCGCATTAGGGCGGGTGGGCGCCAGGCGGATAATCGGCAGTATCCGATTGTCGCGGGCAGGAGGCGAGTCCGGTTGACACCAGCTCGTCTCCTGCCCCCTAATCATCTCCAACAGGGATCGAACAACGGTCACGAGGAGAGGGATGGCCATGGCCAAGATCAGCGGCGCCGAATTGCTTGTCCGTGCTTCGAAGGCGGAGGGGGTGGACACGATGTTCGGCCTGCCGGGCAACGCCATCTTCGCGGTCTATGAGGCGTGCGACCTGGACGGCGGCGTTCGCGTCATCAGCATGCGGCACGAGGCGGCGGCGGTTTTCGCGGCGGAAGGCTATGCCCGCGTCAAGCGGGAGCCGGGCGTGGTGCTGGTGACGGAGGGCCCCGGCTTCGCGAACACGATGGGCGGCCTCGCGCATGCCCAGACGGCGGGCAATCCGGTGCTGGTGATCAGCGGCATGCCGCCTTCCTATCTGCTGGGACGGATCGCGAGCCAGGAGCTTCCCGCCGCCGAGATGGCGGTCTCGATGACGAAATGGTCGGTCCAGGTGCCCACCATCGAGCGCATCCCGGAATTCGTCACGGTCGCTTTCCGCCGCCTGCGCACGGGGCGGCGCGGGCCGGTCCACCTCGCCATTCCGGTCGACCTGCTGGAGGGCATGATCGAGGAGGATGCTGCCCGCATCATCCCATCGAAGCGTTCGGGACCGACCGCATCGGCCGGCGCGCCGCCAGAGGCGATCGAGCAGATCGTCGACCTGCTGGCGGGCGCGGAACGTCCGCTGATCATCGGCGGATCGTCGGCCTTCTGGTCGGGCGCCGACGAGGCGCTGAAGGGCCTGGTCGAGCTGACCGGAACGCCGTTCTCGCTGCGGGATTCGGCACGCGGCATGATCTCCGATCATCATTCGCTGGCGGCCACGCCAAAGACCCTGGCGCAGGCCGATCTTGTTCTGCTCATCGGCCAGCGGTCGAACGACCAGACGGCTTGCGGCCTGCCCGACGGCGCGCGCGTGGTGCATGTGGAAGAGGCGCCAGAGGATGTCGGCCATAATATCGAGCTGGCGGTCGGCATCGCCGCCGATCCCGGCGTGGTGACACGGCAGCTTCTCGATGCGGCGAAGAAGCGCCAGTGGCCCGACCGCAGGAACTATTGGCCGGTCCCGCGCTCGGACGCGGGCGATAAGCGGGAGCGGCAGTGCGAACCCGGCGCACTCCATCCCCTGTCGGTGTTCGAGGTGGCCGAGCGGTTCGCCGACGAGCAGACCATCCGCACCTATGAGCATGGCAATTATGCGATGTGGCTGCAGGGCTGGGTGAAGATCGGGCGCGCCTCCGGCTTCATGTGCAGCGACGGCCTCGCCATGATCGGGGTGGGCGTTCCCTATGCATTGGGTGCGCGGGCGGCGGACCCGAACGCGCGCGTGATCTGCTATACCGGCGATCTGGCGGTGGGGTATCACGCGCTCGAATTCGAGACGGCGATGCGGCATCAGCTTCCCTTCGTCGCCATCGTGGGCAACGACGGCGGACTGGCGATCGAGCAGCATTACCAGACATCGATGTTCGGTGCCGGTCGCGAGGTCGGCACCTGGTTCAGCCCGGCGCGATATGACCTGCTGGCGCAATCGCTTGGCGCCTATGGCGAGCGCGTGGAGCGCCTGGAGGATCTGGGCCCGGCGATCGAGCGCGCGTTCGCGTCAGGCAAGCCGGCCTGCATCGACGTGACGGTCAACAAGGCCATGGGGCCCTTCGCCGGCTGGACCGTTTCCGACATGACCAAGCGGCTGCACGATCACATCGCCGGCGAAAGGCATGTGCAGGAATAATGCATCACTGGTGCTTCATGCCGGCGAAAGCCGGACCGGCGGGAACACTGAACCAGGGTATGCAGCTCCGCTCTTCCACCGATTGCGGGCTGTCCCTGAATTAAGCCTTGGAAGAACCAAACACGCCCTCCTGCATTGAGCAGGTACCGGTCGCGTGGAGGTTCCCATGGTCAAGTTCGGTTACAAGCTCATGACCGAGCAACATGGACCGAAGGCACTGGTCGACAATGCCTGTAGGGCCGAGGCGGCAGGGTTCGACTTCGTCTCGATCTCAGACCATTTTCATCCGTGGCTGGAGGCCCAGGGCCATTCGCCTTTCGCGTGGTCCGTTCTGGGCGCGATTGCTCATGCCACGTCGAAGATCGGGATCACCACGGGGCTTACCTGCCCGATAATTCGGTATCACCCGGCGATAATCGCGCAGGCGGCAGCGACGATCGCGGTGATGAGCGACAACCGCTTCACCCTGGCCATCGGAGCGGGCGAGCGGCTGAACGAGCATGTTACCGGCGCGCGCTGGCCATCGATACCAGAACGCCACCAGATGCTGGCCGAGGCGATCGACGTGTTTCGCCTGCTCTGGGGCGGTGACCCCCAAAATCATCGCGGCGAATTCTTCATCGTGGACCATGCCGAGCTTTACGACCTGCCCGACAAGGCCATTCCGATCATCGTCGGTGTGAGCGGCCCTGAATCGGTATCGCTCGCCGCCGCCAAGGGGGACGGCATCATGACGACGGAGCCAAAGGCCGATCTGGTAAAGTCGTTCAAGAAGGAGAGGACCGGCAAGAAGGAGAGGACGGGCGGTGGCCAGCCTCCATGCTATGCGGAAGTCGCGCTGGCCTATGCGGCTTCGGAGAAGGAGGGCCAGGACGCGGCGCACGAACAGTTCAGGTTTTCCGCATTCGACTGGTCAGTGAACAGCGAGATCCCGACAGTCAAAGGGTTCGAGTCCGCTTCCCAATATGTGAAGCCGGACGATCTGGCCCAGAAAATCCCCGCGGGACCCGACGTCGGCGTCCATGTCGCGGCGATCAGGAAATATATCGACGCCGGCTTCGACCATATCGTCCTGACCGGTATCGGCCCGGATCAGCAGCAATTCATCCGCTTCTTCCAGGAAGAGTTGCGGCCAGGGCTGGCGAAGTAATCGATAGAGGAGGAACAACATGACCCGCAACTCACGCAACGATACGCTCTCCGCTGCGGAGGAGGCCGTGCCCCTGACCAAGCGCAATACGGCCACCGCTCATGGCGCCGGCAGATATGCCGAACCGGAACAGCCGGACACCGATCCGCAAGCCGGCAGCGGTCAGCTTCCAACGCACAATCCGCCCTCCGGCCGAGGTGCCGACGGTGCGAAAGGCGGGAGCCGCTAGAGGCTTGCGATCGCCCTCAGCCGACGGGCCGTGGGCGGCCCGCTATTCCCAGAGGGCATTCGAGCGCAGCGCGGTCCCATCCCGCGCAGTCGGCAGCCGCGGCGTAGGTGGATTGAAGAAAGTCGAGGAGCAGCGCGTCCGGATCGGCGGCGGTGCGGACTTGGTCGTAGGGAAGAATGAATTCGCCCAGCGTCGCGTCGAAACTGGCGCCGTCGGGGACCGGACGCTCGCGGAAGCCGGCGGGTTCGGGATAGGCGTAGGAATAGAAGGCAGGCTGCGGAAAGGCGTCGCTGCCCGGCCAGAAGCCCGCGCTGCTGACCTCGTGCGAATAGGCTTCGCGCGTGACGCGATCGGGAAGGCCGGGGACGCCACCGGGATGGAGCGGTGCCGGGCGGCCCGAGAAGCGGGTGACCGCCAGATCGAAGCTGCCCCAGAAGAAATGCACCGGGCTGGCCTTGCCGATGAAGCCGCTGCGGAAGAGGCGGAAGACCCGGTCGACCTGGACGAGTGCGCGCCAGAAGCGATGCGCGGCCGCGGGATCGTAGCTCTTGTGTTGGTCGTCGTCCGTGAAGCGGATGGGATCGGCCACCTCGTTGGGGGTAAGGTTGATGGCGATGTCGAGCCCGAGGTCGTGGAGCATCACGGCGAGCCGGCCATAGAAGTCGGCGACCGTTCGGGGCTGGAGCGCCATGATGCCTTCCTCGCCGCGGCTGGTGCGGCATATGAGGCGATGCAGGATGAAGTCGAACTCGATCTCCACCAACTCGCTGTCGACCGGGATGGGCGATGTGCTCAAGCCGCTGGCGGTGACGTAGAGCGGAACCTGCCAGCCGTGATTGAGCCACGGCGTGAGCGACAGCCGGATCTTGCCCACGATCTGTGTCCAGAGTTGAAGCGTGAGAGCGGTGTCGCGCCAGGCGGGATAAGGCAGCGCAGGCCAGTCGGAGGACGGGGCGGTGTCCGGCATCGTGCGCCTTTCATCAGCTAAGGCCCGGACATAGCATGGTTGCTGAACAGGTGGCCATCGGATCGAACGACTGACTGTCTGGGTGAAACCATCCGTCGGCGACTATTCGCTTGCGACTGCATTGCCAGGATGAGTCCCATCGTCGATATGACTATAAACTGAACGTAGCGTCAGTCAGGGACGATGCAATATTGCACGTGATAAATATATATCACCTATTACAAAGACAATAATCCAAGAAAATTTCCTGTGCCGCGACAGAACGGCCAGCAGACAATAAGTTGCCGGATCGCGATCATTCGAGTAACGGCAATTATCGATTATATTGGACACGCGTGTAGCAATAACGAACTCGCCATCGGCGAGACAAGGATGCCGAGCTGCACGAATCATTCTGTGCTAATGCGAAACGCTATCTTGAATATGACCTCCTCGGTAATCCAGCTTAGGATTCTAACGGAGGGGGCAGATGTTCGTCGGGAGGATACCCAAAGGTGCCTCTTAACGGCCGAATATCGCGGAGTTCAGCAGGATATAAAAATTTTTATTGGATAAGGTTACCAATATATGTGGCCAAGTGTCCACTAATGTGGGATGAAACGGCGAGGGTGCGATAACGGCGAAAAAGGCCATCAGAACAGGGTTTGGAACGATTATGGCGTCGGTCGAAGAAACAAAGAAGCCCAAGCTTCGCGATATGCAAAAAAGCATAACGCTGAGCTTGTTAAAGGAAGCAGCGCGAACGACCTTCTCTCGCAAGAATTATGAAGATGTTTCGATGGACGATATCGCCGCCGAGGCAGGTATCAGCAGAGGAACAATATATCTTCATTTTTCGAGTAAGGTGGATCTACTCTACGCTGTGCTCAGGGATGACCTGGCGAGCCAGCAGTCGATCTACGATGATCTTGCCGCGACCCCGATTCGAGACCAGCGTGGCATGCGTAAATGGCTTCAGCGGTTTCGCGATTCCCTGCACGAACGGCACTCATCCCTGCTGCTTTTCCCCATCGCATTGCGGGACAGCCCGGAAGGCGCGCAGATGGTGGGAACGCACCGCGAGGTTGCAATCGAGAAGCTGGGGAAGACCTATCCCGGATTCAACCTGAGCGGTCTGAGCGGCGAGCAGCGCAAGCGCAAGCACGCGCGCATCTATCTGATGCTGTTCCAGATGGAGCGTATCTGCGACACTTTCTCCATCTATCCCGGTTCGCCCGACATCGACGTCGGACTGGACCTGGTGGCTCAGCAGCTGGTCGAGTTCTGCTTCGCCGAGTGAAGGCCTGCATCGGCGAGGAGGCTTCGACACGGCGGGCGCCAGCTAGTAGCTAGTGGCCGTGACCGATTCCCATCCCTACCGCGTGCTCGCGCGCAAATATCGTCCGCAGCGTTTCGGCGAGCTGATCGGGCAGGACGCCATGGTCCAGACGCTGGGCAATGCCATTGCGCGCGACCGGTTGGCGCATGCCTTCCTGCTGACGGGCGTTCGCGGCGTAGGCAAGACATCGACGGCGCGGCTGATCGCCAAGGCGCTCAACTGCATCGGTCCGGACGGGCGGGGCGGGCCAACGATCGACCCGTGCGGCATTTGCGAGCCCTGCGTCGCCATTGCCGAGGGGCGCCACATCGACGTGGTGGAGATGGATGCCGCCAGCCATACCGGCATCGACGACGTGCGCGAGATCATCGAGGCGGTGCGCTATGCGGCGGTTTCGGCGCGCTACAAGGTCTATATCATCGACGAGGTCCACATGCTGTCGAAGCAGGCCTTCAACGGCCTGCTGAAGACGCTGGAAGAGCCGCCCGCGCATGTGAAGTTCCTGTTCGCCACGACCGAAGTCGCCAAGGTGCCGGTGACGGTGCTGTCGCGCTGCCAGCGGTTCGACCTGCGGCGGATTCCGGCCGAGCGGCTGGCCGCGCATTTCGCCTGGGTGTGCGGAGAGGAGCAGGTGGAGGCCGAGCCGGAGGCGCTGGCGCTGATCGCGCGCGCGGCGGAAGGGTCCGTGCGCGACGGCCTTTCTATCCTGGACCAGGCGATCGCCATGGCCGACGGCAAGGTCAGCGCGGTGCAGCTTCGCACCATGCTGGGTCTGAGCGACCGGGGCGCCACGCGCGCGCTGTTTGGCCTGATGCTTGCCGGCGACGCGTCGGGCGCGCTCGCTGCGCTTGCCGACCAGCGCGACCTCGGTACCGAAGAGAATGCGGTGCTGCGCGCGCTGCTTGAGCTGGTGCACGGCATCACGCGGCGCAAGCTGGCGCGGGTCGACGACGCGGCGATGAGCGCGGAGGAGCGCGAGGCGCTGGACGGGTGGGCGGAGCGCCTGTCCTTCCCGCAGCTTCACCGGCTGTGGCAGCTTCTGCTCAAGGGGCTGGAGGAAGTGCAGACCGCGCCATCGCCGGGCGAAGCGGCCGAGATGGCATTGCTGCGGATCATCCACGCCGCCGAGCTTCCCGATCCCGGCGAGCTTGCCCGGCGTCTCGCGGGGATGGCGGAAGCGACCGTGTCGACGCCGGTGGCCGCGGCCCCGCCCGCGCCGGAAGCGCCATCGCCCCCTGCCGGCCCGAAGGATCTGCCCGGGCTTATCGATGCGCTGACCCGCGAAGGGCGTTTCCAGATGGCGCAGCAGCTCCACGATCTGGTCGGTTTGGTCGCGTGTGCGCCGCCGGAGCTGATCCTCAAGCCGCTTGCGCCGTTTCCGGCGGAGTTCGCTCGGGAACTGGGCGCCGCGCTGAAGGCGGCGACCGGCGAGCATTGGCAGGTCCAGCTTTCGGACGGCCCGGCCCAGCCCTCGCTGCGTGAGACCGAAGAGGCGGCCGCGAAGGCTGCGCGCGACGAGATACTGGCCGATCCGCTCGTCCGCGCGGCGACCGAAGGCTTTCCCGAAGCGGAACTGATCGAGTATGGCGCGCGGGAAGGTAGGTGAATGATGAATATCGATGAGATCATGAAGGCCGCGCAAAACGTGCAAGCCGAGCTGGAGAAGGCTCAGGCGAACATGGATTCGGTGGAGGTCGAGGGCGCGTCCGGCGGCGGGCTGGTGAAGGTCCGCGCCTCGGCCAAGGGCCGGATCGTGGCGGTCGACATCGATCCGTCGCTGCTGCGTCCCGAGGACAAGCAGATGGTGGAGGATCTGGTGACCGCGGCGTTTAACGACGCGCGCGCCAAGGCCGACAAGGTGAGCCAGGAGCATCTCTCCAAGATGACGGCGGGGCTGCCCCTGCCTCCCGGATTCAAGCTGCCGTTCTGACAGGCGCAGTATCGCTGTCTTGCCAGCTTCGCGCGGCCACGCCATGTCTGCGGCCATGAGCGCTGCACAGCCTGACGTCCTCGCCCTGATCGGAAACACACCGCTGCTGCGGCTTCGCGGCCCGTCCGAAGCGACTGGTTGCGAGATCTTCGGCAAGTGCGAATTCATGAATCCCGGCGCGTCGGTGAAGGACCGCGCCGCGCTGTTCATCGTCGAGGATGCCGAGGCGCGGGGCGCACTTGGCCCTGGCGGGATCATCGTCGAGGGGACGGCGGGCAACACCGGCATCGGGCTGGCGCTGGTGGGCAACGCCAAGGGTTACCGCACGATCATCGTGATGCCGGAGACACAGAGCCGCGAGAAGATGGACACGCTGCGCGCGCTGGGTGCCGAGCTGGTCCTGGTTCCGGCGGCGCCTTATTCGAACCCCGGCCATTTCGTGCACACGTCGCGGCGGCTCGCCGAGGAAACGCCCGGTGCTCTGTGGGCCGATCAGTTCGACAATATCGCCAATCGCCGTGCGCATATCCGGACCACGGCGGTCGAGATCTGGGAGCAGACCGGCGGCAAGGTGGACGGGTTCATCTGCGCAGCCGGCACCGGCGGCACGCTGGCGGGCGTCGGGATGGGCCTGAAGGAGCGGCGCGACGACGTGGTGATCGCGCTCGCCGACCCTCATGGCGCGGCGCTTTATGAATATTATGCGCGCGGGGAACTGAAGGCCGAGGGCACTTCCTATGCCGAGGGTATCGGGCAGGGGCGCATCACGGGCAATCTGGATGGCGCGCCGGTCGATACGCAATATCGTATCTCCGACGCCGAAGGGCTGATCTGGGTGCATCGGCTGCTTGCCGAGGAAGGGCTGTGCCTTGGCCTTTCGTCTGGAATCAATGTGGCCGGCGCGGTCGAACTGGCCCGCACGCTGGGGCCGGGACATACGATCGTCACCGTCCTTTGCGATTCCGGGCTGCGCTATCTCTCGACGCTGTTCAACCCGGAATGGTGCGCAGCGCGCGACCTGGCGCCGCCACCTTGGATGACGCGAACGGCATGACGTCAGATGTTCGACTCAGCCCGCCAAAGCTGCTAGTCGACGTTTCGGGTCCAACAACAAAAGATGGGTGGCTGGGAATTTTCCGGCGCTCACTAGGCAGGTTTCGTGCATCGAGTCCGAATCGGACTAACAGGGCTGGCGGCAGTTTTCGTGCTGACGCTCGTGGGCGCTGCGAGCCTGTCCATCGACGTTCCTCCGCCGAGCGCCAATCTGATCAAGGATCCCCCCGAGGAACCGCTTGCCGAACTGGGCGTCGCACCGGGAAGCAGCGAGAGCGTCGAGGCGCAGACCTCCGCAGCCGCCAAGTCCGGTCATTCGGCGGCCCCCGCGCGCTAGGCGCGGATTCCCCAATTTGCCCATGGTGTCCCACAGGACGCCGGGAACATCCTGAAAAGAATCGGCCCCGGGCGCTCAGCGAGGCAATTCCGCCACGCCTCAGAAATAATTGCATAGACTTTGGTCGCAGTGGAGCATCCACCGACTTTTCCACAGCATTGGCTGTGCTGGATCAAATCAGGAACAGTGGCGGAAAAGCGTGGACGTATTCATTGCCATTGCCTAGTCGCCATCCCGGCAGGTGGACAAGTTTCCCACAAAATCCCTGTTGAGCCCACCTAAAACCCATGTTATCCCACCAAGGATAAGGGGCGAGCATCGGCCAGTTCCGTTTTCCAGCGTCGCGACACCCGGTCGCGCGAACGGGGAAGGTGCGCGCCTCGATCAAGGGGTTCGTGTCGGCAGATGTTGGGCTATTTTCAGGGAAATTCCTTGAATACGATCGACGCGAAAGCCCGCGTGTCGATCCCCTCTGCCTACCGCGAAGTCATCGAAGCCCGTTCCAAGACTCGCACCGTCCTCCTGGCGCCCCATTCCACCGAGGACTGCGTCGTCGGCTATGACGCCGACTATGCGACCCGCCTCCACGACAAGCTGGAGCGCCAGTACGGCAACGATTTCGGGTCCGAGCGCAACGACGCCGCCCGCTTCGAGTTCGGCCTGTCCGAGCGGTTCAACTATGACGACAACGGCCGCATCGTGCTGTCCCCGCTGCACCGCGACCTGTTCGGGCTGGACCGGCTGGCCTATTTCATCGCCGCCGACGACACGTTCGAAATCTGGAACCCGTACAAGCTGCTGGAGGTCAAAGGCTCCAACGCGCGGCTGGCAGCCGTCGTCCGTTATCACCTCAAGGCCAAGGGCGAGCCGGTATGAGCGACGCGCCCCATATCCCCGTGCTGATCGAAGAGACGATGGCCGCGCTCGCCCTGACGCCCGGCCAGGTCGCGGTGGACGGAACCTTCGGTGCCGGCGGCTACACGCGCGCGATGCTGGCCCAGGGCGCGCGGGTCTACGCCTTCGATCGTGACCCCGATGCGATCGCCGGCGGCGCAGCGCTGGCGGAGGCTGAGCCGGACCGGTTGACGCTGATCCACGGGCGCTTCTCGCGCATGGACTTCGCGCTGGCCGAGCGCGGGGTGAGCAGCGTGGACGCGGTCGCGCTGGATGTCGGCGTATCGTCGATGCAGCTCGACCAGGCCGAGCGCGGGTTCAGCTTCCAGTCGGATGGTCCGCTCGACATGCGCATGGCGCGCGACGGTATGACGGCCGCCGAATTCCTCAACTCCGCCGACGAGGCTGAGATCGCCGACGTCATCTTCCAGCTTGGCGAGGAACCGCGCGCACGTCGGATCGCGCGGGCGATCGTCTCCGCCCGTCCGCTGGAGCGCACGGCCGAGCTTGCCGAGCTTGTCCGCCGCGCGGTGGGTCACCACCCCGGACAGGCGCATGACCCGGCAACCCGCACATTTCAGGCGATCCGCATTCACCTCAACGCCGAGCTCGACGAGCTCGACGAGGGGCTGCGCGCCGCGGAGCGGCTGCTGCGGCCTGGCGGACGGCTGGCGGTCGTGAGCTTTCACAGCCTCGAGGATCGGGGGGTGAAGCGCTTCCTGCGGACGCGGAGCGGCGCCACGCCCAGCGGTTCCCGGCATCGGCCGGACATCGGCGCCCTGGCGGAGCCGAGCTTCAGCGACGTGGCGAAGCCGGCGCGTGCGTCGGCCGGCGAACTGGCACGCAACCCCCGTGCGCGTTCAGCAACCTTGAGGGCAGCGCGGCGCACCGCCGCGCCGGCATGGAAATCCGAAGAAGGAGCAAGTCGATGATCGTGCTGGGCAGCCGTTTCAGGACCTTGGCTCTGGTGGCCGCGGCCACTGCTTCGGCGGTTAGCTGCTATATGATCTCGCTGAAGGTCTCGGCGGAGCGTTCGCAGAACCAGCGGCTGAAGCTGGGCATCGCCCGCGATCTCGGTGCGATCCGCTATCTCCAGGCCGAACTCGGCACGCGCTCGCGGCTGCCGCTGCTGGAGCAGTGGAACGCCGGCGTGCTGGCCCTGTCCGCGCCCAAGCCGCAGCAGTATCTGGATGCCGCGGTCGAGCTGGCGACCTTCACCGGCGACCAGCCGGGCGGCATGGAGGCCAAGGTGATTCCGGCCGTGGTGGTCGATGAGGATCAGCCCGCTGCCGTGGCGCCCGTGCAGACGGTTGCGGCGCAGCCCGCACCCCGCAAGCAGGCTGTCGTCACAGTCGCCTACCAGCCCGCGACGACGGAGGCGCCGCGCCGGCCGGCGTTGCTGCAGACCGCATCCTATCCGACGGCGGCGTCCAGTGGCTTGCTCGGGCGCGGCGTGCTTGGCGAGATTCGTGAAGCCGCGGCGGCGGAGGCCGGCAAGCTGGCGAAGGCGGGGACGCGTTGAACGCGGCAGCCGCCCGCGCTGCACGGATCAAGCTGGCCGGACAACGGCAGGCGGCACTCGCGCTCGCGCGCCAGCGGCTGGTCATCGGGCTGTTCCTGTTCGGCGCGCTGATCGGCGTGGTGGTGCTGCGGCTGCTGATGCTGGCGGTGCTGGAGGACCGGTCCGGACAGGGCAATCGCGACGCCTTCGCGGGGCTGCTGCCGCCGCGCGCAGACATTATCGACCGCAACGGCGTGGCGCTGGCAAGAACCTTCGAAGCCTATGCCGTCACGGTGCGGCCGAGCCAGCTCGTCAACCCGCCCGAAGAGGTGGCGCGCAAGCTGTCCCAGATCATCCCGTCATTGTCCGAGGCGGCATTGCTGCAGACGCTGAAGAGCGGGCGCAATTTTGCCTTCATCCAGCGCCGCGTGCTGCCCGAGGTGGCCGAGGCGATCAACGCCATCGGCGAGCCGGCAATCGCGCTGGAGCGCGAGCCCGACCGGCTCTATCCCCAGATGAACCTGGCCAGCCACGTTCTGGGCTTCACAGACATCGACGGTCATGGCCGTTCCGGAATCGAGCGCGCCGACGACGGCAGGCTGATCGACCGGGCGATGCGCGACAAGCCGGTGCAGCTTTCGATCGATGCGCGGGTCCAGCAGGCGCTGGAAGGCGAGCTGTATGCCGGCATGGTCAAGCACCAGGCATTGGGCGCGGCGGGCGTGGTGCTGGATGCGCGGACCGGCGAGGTGATCGCCATGGCGTCGCTACCGTCGTATAATCCCAACAATGTCGGCAAGGCGACCGCCGACCAGCTGTTCAACAGGGCCACGCTGGGCGTTTATGAGCTTGGGTCCACCTTCAAGACCTTCACCATCGCGATGGGTCTGGACGTCGGCACGATCAAGTCGATGTCGCAGCGCTATGACGCGATCCAGGCAGTGCATATCGGCCGCTTCACGATCCACGACGATCATCCGCAGAACCGGATGCTGACCGTGCCCGAGGTCTACATCCATTCGTCCAACATCGGCACCGCGCGAATGGCCGACGAGATCGGCGTGCCCACCCAGCAGGACTATGTCCGCCGGCTTGGCTTCGACGCGCCGGTCGATATCGAGCTGAAGGAGCGGGGCCGCACGCTGACGCCGAACCCCTGGGGCCGCGCGGCGCTGCTGACCGTGGGCTATGGCCATGGCATCGCGGTGACGCCGCTGCATCTGGCGACGGGCTATGCGGCGGTGGTGAACGGCGGCATCTGGCGCCCCGCGACGCTGCAGAAGGTAGCGCCCGGCAAGGCGGCCACCGGCCGCCGCGTGTTCAGCGCCGCGACGAGCCAGCAGATGCGCGCGCTGATGCGCCTGGTGGTGCTGGACGGCACCGGGCGGAAGGCCGAGGCGCCGGGCTACCGCGTGGGCGGCAAGACCGGCACGGCCGAGAAGGCGCAGGCCGGAGGTTATGCGCGCCGTTCTCTGGTGTCGAACTTCGCCGGTGCCTTCCCGATGGACGACCCGCGCTATGTGATCGTGGCGATGCTCGACGAGCCCAAGGGCACCGCCGACACCTATGGCTTCGCGACGGCGGGCTGGGTGGTCGCCCCGATCATCTCCAAGACGGTGAGCAGGATAGCCCCGATGCTGGGCGTTGCGCCCAAGGACGATAATGAGCCCTCGGTTGACGCGCTTCAGCAATATGTCTGGCGCCCCAAGAGCGAGCAGCACTAGTGCGGCTGGGCGCGCTGATCGCAGGCGGCGCGGACACCATGATCACCGGCTTCGCGATCGATCATCGCAAGGTTGCGCCGGGCACGATCTTCGGCGCCTTTCGCGGCGCGCGCTTCAACGGTGAGGACTTCATCGCCGATGCCGTGAAGGCTGGCGCCATTGCGGTAGTGGCGCGGCCCGAGGCCAGGGTCGAGGGCGTCCCGCATGTCGCCGATGCCGAGCCGCGGAGGGCTTTCGCCAGGCTCGCAGCCCGTTTCTTCGCACCCTTTCCCGAAACTGTCGTCGCGGTCACCGGGACCAACGGCAAGACATCGACGGTCGAGCTGACGCGACAGCTCTGGCGGATGGCCGGGCATTCGGCAGCCTCGATCGGTACGCTGGGCGTAACGACGGCGGACGAGCAGGTTTCTACCGGTCTGACGACGCCCGACGTCGCGACGTTTCTGTCGAATGTCGCCGGGTTGAGGCGCGAGGGCGTGACTCATCTTGCCTTCGAGGCGTCGAGTCATGGGCTGGACCAGTACCGTACCGAGGGGCTGCCGGTGCGCGCCGCCGCCTTCACCAACCTGAGCCGCGATCACCTCGATTATCACGAGACGATGAAAGCCTATCTCGCCGCCAAGCTGCGGCTGTTCACCGAGGTGGTCGATCGCGACGGGACGGCCGTGGTGTGGGCCGACGACGATGCTTCGGGCGACGTCGTCGAGGCGGCGAAGGCTGCGGGCGTCCGGCTGTTCACGGTGGGCGTCAAGGGCGAGGGGCTGCGGCTGGCCGGTTCCCAGATCACCCAGCTTGGCCAGAAGCTCAGCATCGAGGCCGATGGCAAGTCCTATAGCGTGCTGCTGCCGCTGATCGGCGCCTATCAGGCGGCCAATGCGCTGGTCGCCGCAGGCCTCGTGATCGCGACCGGCGGTGCGATCAAGGAGACGCTGGAGAATCTTGCGCGCGTGCAGCCGGTACGCGGGCGGCTGGAGCGCGCCGTGCTGACCCGGTCGGGCGCGCCGGTCTATGTCGATTACGCCCATACGCCCGACGGGCTGCGCGCGGCGATCGAGGCGCTGCGCCCGCATACGCGCGGGAAGCTGGTGACGGTCTTCGGCGCGGGGGGCGAGCGCGACACTGGCAAACGGCCCGAGATGGGCAGGGTGGCGGCGACGCTCTCGGACAGGGTGATCGTGACCGACGACAACCCTCGCAGCGAGGATCCCGCCCTGATCCGCCGCGCGATCGTGGCGGCGGCGCCGGGTGCAACCGAGATCGGCGGACGGCGCGAGGCTATCGCGGCGGCGCTGGCCGAGGCCGGACCGGACGACGTGGTGCTGATCGCCGGCAAGGGGCATGAGCAGGGGCAGATCGTGGGAGACCGGGTGTTGCCGTTCGACGACGTGCAGGTGGTGCGCGAGGAGGCGGCCGCGTGACCGCGCTGTGGACATCGGACGAGATCGTCGCGGCGACCGGCGGCAGGGCATCGGCTAGCTTCCAGGTGAGCGGCGTGACCTTCGATTCACGCGAGGTCACCAAGGGCGACCTGTTCATCGCGCTGAAGGGCGAGGCGACCGACGGCCATCGCTATGTAGACCAGGCCTTCACGCAGGGTGCGGCGGGCGCGATCACGAGCGAAGTGGTCGCCGGGCCGCACGTCCGTGTGCCCGAGACGATGGCTGCGCTGGAATCGCTGGGCCGCGTGGCGCGCCAGCGGACCAAGGCGAAGATCGTCGGCGTGACCGGCAGCGTCGGCAAGACGGGGACCAAGGAAGCGCTGCGCCAGGCGTTGCAACGGACCGTGCCGGATGCGGTGCATGCCTCGGTCAAGAGCTACAACAATCACACCGGCGTTCCTCTGTCACTGTCGCGCATGCCACGCGAGACCCGTTTCGGTGTGTTCGAGATGGGGATGAACCATAGCGGCGAACTGGCCGCACTGACCCGCCTGGTCCGCCCGCATGTCGCGATCGTCACGGCGATCGCCTCGGCGCACAGGGCCTTCTTCGACAGCGAGGAGGCGATCGCGCGGGCGAAGGCCGAGATTTTCGAAGGGCTGGAGCCCGGCGGCGTCGCGATCATCCCGTTCGACAGCCCGCATTACGCACTTCTCCGCGAGGCGGCGAGCACCCATGCGGGCAGGGTGGTCAGCTTCGGAAATGGCGTGGGGGCCGATGTTCGCGGCTTGCAGGCGGCTCAGATCCAGACCGGCACCCATCTGGTGGCTTCGCTGCCGGGCGAACGAACGGTGACCTTCACCGTCGCGCACCCGGGCGCCCACTGGGTGTCGAACGCGCTGGCCGTGATCGCGGCCGTCGATGCGCTTGGCGCGGACATTGCCGCCGCCGGTCTGGCACTGGGCGACCTCGCGCCGATGGCGGGGCGGGGCGCGCGCCATGTGGTCGCTGTCGCGGGCGGCAGCGCGACGCTGATCGACGAGAGCTATAACGCCAATCCCGCATCGATGGCGGCGGCGCTGGCGACGCTGGGGCAGACCGCCGCCAAGGGCAAGAGGATCGCCGTTCTAGGCGCGATGCGCGAGCTTGGCGCGGTGAGCGACGAGATGCACGCCGCGCTGGCAGAACCGCTGATCGCATCCGGCGCGGAACATGCACTGCTCGTCGGCGAGGAGATGCAGCCGCTGGCCAAGGCGCTTGGCGGCAGGGTCGAAGTCATGCAACTGCCCGACGCTTCCTCGGCCGAGACGGCGCTGCGCGCGCTGGCGGCGGACGGGGATGTCATCCTCATCAAGGGATCGAATGCGCTAGGCCTCGCCCGGCTGGTCGGCGCATTCGAGCGCGGGTTCGTCTGATGCTATATTTCCTCGCCGAGCAGCTTGGCTTTCCGGGGCTTCTCAACCTCATCCGCTACATCACCTTCCGCGCGGGCGCGGCGGCGCTGACGGCGCTGGTCATCGGGCTGGTGATCGGCCCGAAGTTCATCGGCTGGCTGAAGATCAAGCAGGGCAAGGGGCAGCCGATCCGCGAGGATGGCCCGGCAAGTCACCTGCTGACCAAGCGGGGCACGCCGACGATGGGCGGCTTGATGATCCTGACCGCGCTGACGGTCTCGACGCTGCTGTGGATGGACTTCACCAACCGCTATGTCTGGGCGTGCCTGTTCGTGACCTTGGGCTTTGGACTGATCGGCTTCCTCGACGACTACGACAAGGTCACCAAGCGCAGCCACAAGGGCGTTTCCGGCAAGGTCAGGCTGGCCGCCGAGTTCGCGATCGCGGGTGCCGCGGTGTGGGCGATCGTCGCCGTGTCGGGGACGACGATGGTGTTTGTGCCCTTCCTGAAGGATTCGGGAATCGAGCTAAGCATCGCCTACATCCTGTTCGCCGCCTTCGTCGTCGTGGGATCGGGCAATGCGGTGAACCTGACCGACGGGCTGGACGGGCTGGCGACGATGCCGGTGATCATCGCGAGCCTGGCGTTCCTGGTTATCGCCTATCTGGTGGGCAACATCCGCTTCGCCGACTACCTCGGCGTGCACCACGTCCCGGGGGCCGGCGACCTGGCGGTGTTCTGCGCGGCGATCATCGGCGCGGGGCTGGCCTTCCTCTGGTACAATGCGCCGCCGGCCGCTGTGTTCATGGGCGACACGGGCAGCCTCGCGCTGGGCGGCGCGCTGGGATCGATCGCCGTGGTGACCAACCACGAGATCGTCCTGTGCATCATCGGCGGGCTGTTCGTGCTGGAAGCACTGTCGGTGATCATCCAGGTGTTCTTCTACAAGCGCACCGGGCGCCGCGTGTTCAGGATGGCGCCCATCCACCATCATTTCGAGCAGCTCGGCTGGGCCGAGGCGACGGTGGTGATCCGCTTCTGGATCATCAGCTTCGTGCTGGCGCTGGCGGGCCTCGCCACGCTCAAGCTCCGGTGATCATCGCGCAGGCCTTTGCAGGACGGCGCTACGGCGTCTTCGGGCTTGCGCGATCCGGGCTGGCCACGGTCGGCGCGCTGCGGATGAGCGGCGCGCACGTCGTGGCGTGGGACGACAAGGCGGAAGCGCGGGATCAGGTGCGCGCCCAGGGCGACGATCTTGTCGTCGAAGACCTGATGACGGTCGAGCTTGGTGATTTCGACGCGGTCGTGGTGACGCCGGGGGTGCCGTTGGCGACGCATCCGCTGGTTGCGCGCGCGCGGGCCGCGGGCGTTGCCGTGATCGGCGATATCGAGCTGTTCGCGCAGGCCAGGCCGGAGCTGCCCAGCCACCGGGTGGTCGGGATTACCGGGACGAACGGCAAATCGACCACGACCGCGCTGATCCACCATATCGCCACAGCCGCGGGACTGGACGCGCGGCTGGGCGGCAATATCGGCCTGCCGATCCTGGCGCAGGCGCCGCTGCCGGACGGGGGCGTCTATGTGCTGGAGCTTTCGTCCTTCCAGATCGACCTTACGAGCAGCCTTGCCTGCGACGTTGCGGTGCTGCTCAACCTCTCTCCCGACCACCTCGATCGCCACGGCGATATGGGGGGGTACAGAGCTGCCAAGCAGCGGCTTTTTGCCATGCAGAGGCCCAGCGACGTGGCTGTCATCGCCACCGACGACGAACACACCCGCGCGATCGCCCAAGCCGCGCGGGCCCGTGTCGTCCCGGTGACCGCGACACAGCCGGGGACGCGCGGCATCGCGGTGGTCGGGGGAACCGCCTCCATCGACGGGGAGCCGTTCGCCCGTCAGGCGGACTGGCCGGCGCTGCAGGGCCCGCACAATGCGCAGAACGCCGCCGCCGCGATCGGCGCCGCGCTGGCGCTGGGCATCGGCCGGGAGGTCATCGCCGAAGGGCTGAAGACCTATCCCGGACTGTCGCACCGGATGGAGCGCGTGCGCGAGGTCCGCGGCGTGCTGTACGTCAACGACAGCAAGGCGACCAACGCCGCATCGACCGCGCCGGCGCTGGGTGCCTATCCGGCGATCCACTGGATCCTGGGCGGGCTGGCCAAGACCGACGAGCTGGACGCCTGCGACCCGTATCTGGGCAATGTTCGGGTTGCCTATACGATCGGCAATGCCGGGCCGATGTTCGCCAAATTGCTGACTGGCAAGGTGCCGCAGGTGGTGGAAATGGGCGATCTGGCGAGCGCGGTGGTGGAGGCGGCCAGCCGCGCACAAGCGGGCGAGGTGGTGCTGCTGTCCCCGGCCTGCGCCTCGTTCGACCAGTTCAAGGATTATGAGGCGCGAGGGAATGCCTTTCGCGCCGCCGTGGAGACGCTGCAATGAACGCACCGATGACTCCGGCCGCGACGCCCCCGACGGTTGCACCGCGCAAGCGGTCCGTCACGAAGGTCGCCTCGCTCGGCCGATCGGACGACAGGGCGATCGGGCGCTGGTTCTGGACCGTGGACCGTGTGCTGCTGGTGCTGCTCGTGGTGCTGATCGGCTTTGGCCTGATCGCGGTGGCGGCTGCTTCGCCCGCGGCCTCGCACCGCTATTCGGGCACCGGTGTGAAGTTCAGCGAACTCCACTATTTCTATCGCCAGCTCTTCTGGGTGGCGGTGGGCCTGCCGGTGATGCTGGGCGTATCGATGCTGCCGCGGCAGACCGCACAGCGGCTCGCCTTGGCCGGCGCATCCTTCTTCTCGGTGCTGCTCGCCGTGACGCCGCTGATCGGATCGACGGTGAACGGGTCGACGCGCTGGCTGGGCGCCGGCGGTTTCGCGCTGCAGCCTTCCGAATTCCTGAAGCCCTGCTTCATCGTGGCGACGGCCTGGATGCTGAGCCTGCGCTATGAGGATCGCAAGCTGCCGACGATGCAGCTTTCCGCCGCAGTGTTGGTGGCGATCGTGGCGTTGCTGCTGCAGCAGCCCGACATCGGGCAGACGCTCCTGTTCACCGCGATCTGGCTGGTGCAGGCGGTGCTTGCGGGATTGTCGCTGGGCATCGTCGCGGTGATCCTGGTGATCGGGATCATGGGGCTGGCGGGCGCCTATTTTACCTTCGACCATGTCGCCAGCCGCATCGACCGCTTCCTAACCGGGGCGGGCGATACCTATCAGATCGACCGCTCGCTGGACGCCTTCCGCGCCGGCGGGCTGTTCGGCACCGGGCCGGGCGAGGGCGTGATGAAGATGAAACTGCCCGAGCCGCACACCGACTATATCTTTGCCGTGATCGGCGAGGAATTCGGGGCGATCGGCTGCATCGCGCTGGCGCTGGTGATCCTTGCGCTCGTCGTCCGCGTGCTCACCCGGCTGCTGGACGAGGACGACCCCTTCCTGTTCCTAGCGTGCGCCGGGCTGGTGGTGCAGTTCGGCCTGCAGGCGTTCATCAACATGGGCGTCGCGCTGAACCTTCTGCCGTCCAAGGGCATGACCTTGCCCTTCGTCAGCCACGGCGGTTCGTCGATGCTGGCCCTTTCGCTGGGAATGGGCTTGCTGCTCGCCTTTACCCGACGCAATGAGTATCTGACGCGTTCACCCTATCTGACCAACAGGAAGGCCTCAGCCAGTTGCGAAGCCTGACGCGCCACTTCGTAATCGCCGCCGGCGGGACGGGCGGGCATATGGTGCCTGCCCATGTGCTTGCGCAGGAGCTTACCGCGCGCGGACATCATGTCGCGCTGGTGACGGATGAGCGCGGGCTGGCCTATCCGGGGCTGTTCACGGGCGTGCCTCGCCATGTCATCGAAAGCGGCACGATCTCGCTGCGCAAGCCGTTGCGCTGGCTGCCGGCGGTGCGTGCAATCGCGGCCGGGCGGGCGCAGGCGCTGCGGCTCTACGACAGTTTCGCGCCGTCGGCGGTGATCGGCTTCGGCGGCTACCCGGTGCTGCCGGCGATGCTGGCGGCCAAAAAGCTGGGCATCCCGACGATCATCCACGAGCAGAATGCCGTGCTGGGCCGGGTGAACCGCCTGCTGGCGCGCAGGGTGGACGCGATCGCCACGGCCTATCCCGACATCGAGCGCCTGCCGCGCAGCGCAGAGGGCAAGGTGACGCTGGTCGGCAACCCGGTGCGCCAGGAGGTGCTGGACCTGCGCGAGCAGCCCTATCCCGAGCTGAGCGAGGACAGCATCTTCCGCGTGCTGGTGATCGGCGGGAGCCAGGGCGCGCAGATCCTGTCCGACGTCGTGCCCGAAGGGCTTGGCATGCTGCCGCCCGTGTTCCGCCGCCGGCTGCAGGTGACGCAGCAGTGCCGCGAGGAAGATATCGACCGCGTGCGCCAGACCTACAGCCGTCTGGCGATCCCGGCCGAATGCGCGACCTATCTGGAGGATCTGCCGGACAGGCTGGGCTGGGCGCATCTGGTGATCGCGCGGGCCGGCGCATCGACCGTGGCGGAGGTTGGCATCGCGGGACGGCCGGCGATCCTGGTGCCGCTGCCCACCGCGATGGACGACCACCAGACCGCCAATGCGCAGGAGCTGGTGGAGAGCGGCGGCGCCCGCATGATCCGGCAGGACCGTTTCACCTTCATCGAGCTGGGCAAGCAGATGCAGAAGCTGGGGCTGGAGCCCGCCGGCCTGCGCAATGCGGCCAGCCGCGCGCGGGAGACCGGCCGGCCGGACGCGGCGAAAGACCTTGCCGACTTGGTCGAGCGGATGTCGGACGGCGCCGACGTCGACCTGAAGCCGGCACCGGTGGAGGCGCCGGCGTTCAGCGGCGGGCGGGAGGCCTTCGCATGAAGACGCCTCTCGACCTGGGCATAATCCATTTCGTCGGCATCGGCGGCATCGGCATGTCGGGCATCGCCGAGGTGATGCACAACCTGGGCTATAAGGTTCAGGGGTCCGACGTCGCCGAGGGCTATGTCGTGCAGGGGCTGCGCGACCGGGGCATCCCCGTGATGATCGGCCACAAGCCCGAGAATCTGGGCGACGCGGCCGTGGTGGTGACGTCGACCGCGATCAAGCGCGGCAATCCCGAGGTGGAGCTGGCCATCGAGCGGCGCGTGCCGATCGTGCGCCGCGCCGAGATGCTGGCCGAGCTGATGCGCCTGAAGTCCACCGTGGCGGTGGCGGGAACGCACGGCAAGACGACGACGACCTCGATGGTCGCGGCGCTGATGGACGCCGGCAATCTGGACCCCACCGTGATCAACGGCGGCATCATCAACAGCTACGGGTCGAACGCCCGGCTGGGAAAAAGCGACTGGATGGTGGTGGAGGCCGACGAGAGCGACGGCAGCTTCTTGCGCCTGGACGGCACTATCGCCGTGGTCACCAACATCGATCCCGAGCATCTGGACCATTACGGCAGCTTCGAGAAGATCAAGGACGCCTTCGTCGAATTCCTCGGCAACGTACCTTTCTATGGTGCGGCGGTGCTGTGCCTGGATCATCCCGAGGTGCAGGCGTTGCTGCCCCGCATCGCGCAGCGCCGCGTGGTGACCTATGGCTTTGCCGCGCAGTCCGACGTGCGGGGCGAGAATGTGACCCCGATCCCGGGCGGCAACCGCTTCGACGTGCATGTCCGCGACCGTCACGACCAGGTGACGGTGCTTGCCGGCCTGACGCTGCCGATGCCGGGGCGGCACAATGTGCAGAACGCGCTGGCGGCTGTCGCGGTGGCGAGCGAACTGGGCATCGGCGAGCAGGCTATCCGCGACGGGTTCGCGCGCTTCGGCGGCGTCAAGCGGCGCTTCACCAAGGTGGGTGAGGTCGATGGCGTCACGGTCATCGATGATTATGGCCATCATCCGGTCGAGATCCGGGCGGTGCTGGCGGCCGCGCGGGAAGGCGCGCGGGGGCGCGTGATCGCGGTGGTGCAGCCGCATCGCTTCACCCGGCTGCAGTCGTTGATGGATGAGTTCCAGCAGTCGTTCAACGACGCCGACATGGTGTTCGTGGCGCCGGTCTATGCCGCCGGCGAGGCGCCCATCGAGGGTGTCGATGCGGCGGCGCTGGCCAAGGGGCTGAAGCGCCGCGGCCATCGCCATGTCGAGACGATCGGCGATGCGGATGAACTCGCCGGACAGCTCGCGGCCCTGGCACGGCCCGACGACCTCGTCGTCTGCCTGGGGGCGGGCGACATCACAAAATGGGCGGCGAACCTGGCCGGCGGCATCGAGGCCGCGCGGCGGGAGAAGGCCGCATGATCTACAGCCAGAAAGAATGGCACGCGCTGCGCGACCAGGCGATCGAGGCGCTGCAGCTGCAGATGGAGCTTGCGCGCCAGGGCATGGAGCTTGCCGAGCAGTTGCGCGCCGAGGCGGAGCATCTGGTCCGCGTGCATAGCGTCGCGCTGCACGCGTGGCGCAGTTGGAATGATCTGTGGCGTCCGGAGTGAGTATGATTTCTCCATCTTCGGCGAATGCTGACCGGGTGCTGCCGCCACTGCGCGGAACAGCGGAACCCGGCGCGCGGCTGGGCGACTTCATCTGGTTCCGCACCGGCGGGCCTGCGGAATGGCTGGTCCGTCCGGCGGATGTCGATGATCTGGCGGCGTTCCTCGGTGCCTTGCCGCCGAACGTGCCGGTGTTGCCGGTGGGCGTGGGTTCCAACCTGATCGTGCGCGACGGCGGCGTGCCCGGCGTGGTGATCAGGCTGCCCAAGAGCTTCGGCACCGTGACGGTGGAGCCGGGCAACCGGCTGCGCGCCGGCGCGGCTGCGATGGGGATCACGGCGGCGACCGCGGCGCGGGACGCCGGGATCGCCGGGCTGGAGTTCCTGCGCGGCATTCCCGGATCGATCGGCGGCGCGGTGCGGATGAACGCTGGCGCCTATGGCCGCGAAGTGGCTGATACGCTCGTGGAGACGACGGTCGTCACGCGCGACGGCGAGGTGCAGGTGCTGCCCGTGTCGGCGCTGGGCTACAGCTATCGCCACTCCGCGCTGGCGGCTGGGACTGTGGTCGTCGAGGCGGTATTCCAGGGAGCGTCCGGCGACCCCGCCGCGATCGGTGCGGAGATGGACCGCATCGCCGCCGAGCGCGAGGCGAGCCAGCCGCTGCGCAGTCGTACGGGCGGATCGACCTTCAAGAACCCGCCGGGACAGAAGGCCTGGGCACTGATCGACGCGGCGGGCTGCCGCGGATTGCGCCAGGGGGATGCGCAGGTTTCGGAGAAGCACTGCAACTTCCTGCTCAACCTCGGCAATGCGACCGCGGCCGACATCGAGGCACTGGGCGAGGAGGTGCGGGCGCGGGTGAAAAGCTATTCGGGCATCACGCTGCAGTGGGAGATCGAGCGGGTGGGCAAGCGGGGATGACCGTGACTCCTCTTCATGTCGCCGTGCTGATGGGCGGATGGTCGGCGGAGCGCGAGGTCTCGCTGATGAGCGGTGCCGGTGTCGCCGATGCGCTGGAGCGGCTTGGACACAGGGTGACCCGGATCGACATGGGGCGCGACGTTGCCGCGCGGCTGGCAGAGGCCAGGCCCGACGTCGTGTTCAACGCGCTGCACGGGACGCCCGGCGAGGACGGGTCGGTGCAGGGCATGCTCGACCTGATGGGCCTGAAATACACCCACAGCGGGCTGGCCACGTCGGTGATCGCGATCGACAAGCAGCTGACCAAGCACGAACTGGCGGCGGCGGGGATCCGCATGCCGGGCGGTGGGATCGTAGAAAGCGAGAAGCTGTATGCCGAGGATCCGCTGCCGCGGCCCTATGTGCTGAAACCGGTCAACGAGGGATCGTCGGTCGGCGTCGCGATCGTCACCGACGAAAGCAATTACGGGCAGCCGATCGCGCGGTCCAGCGAGGGGCCTTGGCGCCAGTTCGCGCGGCTGCTCGCCGAGCCGTTCATTCCGGGGCGGGAATTGACCGTGGCGGTGCTGGACGATGCAGCGCTGGCTGTGACCGAGCTGAAGCCGGTCAAGGGCTTCTATGATTATGACGCGAAATATACCGACGGGCTGACCGAACATGTCTGCCCCGCCGAGATCCCGGCCGACGTTGCCGATGCGGCGATGGAAATGGCGCGCAAGGCGCATGCGGTGCTGGGCTGCAAGGGTGCCTCGCGCTCGGACTTCCGCTGGGACGACAGCAAGGGCAGCGACGGGCTGTATCTGCTCGAGGTAAATACCCAGCCGGGCATGACGCCGCTGAGCCTGGTGCCGGAACAGGCCCGTTATCGCGGCATGAGCTATGACGCGCTGGTCCAGCGCATCGTGGAGGCGGCACTGTGAGGAACAGGCGATGAGCAAGGCAGTCGCGATCCGCCGGGATTCCAGGCCGCGACGGAGCGGGCCGCGGTCGGCACGAGTGCTGAGCGCGCGCGAGCGGCCGATCTCCGCGAGCGCCGAACTGTGGGCGATGACGCCGGCGCTGATCCGCCGGCTGATATGGGGTTTCGCCGGCGCGCTGACCTTGTCGGCGGCCGGGCTGGGCCTCTGGCTGCTCGGCGTGCCGCAGGCGATCGTCTGGAATGCCGGCGAAGGGATCGGTGAGCTTGGCCTGCGGGTGAAGCATGTCGAGGTGACAGGAATAAAGGCAAGCGCCAGGTTGCCTATCTATGCCACCGTCCTCGACCAGCCTTCGACGGCGATGCCGCTGATCGACCTCGGCGAGGTTCGGCGCCGGCTGCAGGCGCAGCCATGGGTGGCCGACGCACAGGTTTCGCGACGGCTGCCCGACACGATCGCGGTCAATGTCGTGGAGCGCGTGCCGGCGGCACTTTGGCAGGTCAACGGCGAGGTGCGGCTGATCGATGCGGGCGGCGTGCCGATGCAGGTGGTCGCGCCCGATGCCTATCCGAAGCTGCCGCTGGTCGTGGGGCCGGGGGCCAACATGCACGCCGATGCGCTGAAGTCGCTGCTGGCGCAGACGCCCGCGCTGCAAGCCGAGGTGGACGACGCGGTGTGGGTCGGCGGGCGGCGCTGGAACCTGCACTTCACGTCGGGCGAGGTGCTGGCACTTCCGGAAGGCGACGCGGCCGCGCGGCGCGCGCTGGCGCTGTTCGCGCGGCTGGATGGTTCGACCGGGCTGCTCAAGCGTGGTTTCGTGCGCTTCGACATGCGGCTGCCCGACAAGATGGTGGTGCGCGTCAGCAACGAACCAGGGCGTGAGGCCGCGCCGGTGGACGAGGCGACGAAGATATGAGCGGGGCAACAGGCACGGGCTGTCATCACGGCGGCCAGATTTTCTGCAGGCGCTAGGGGGCAAGATGCGCAACGGACCGGGGAAGGTGATCGCGGTACTCGACGTGGGGACGTCGAAGGTGGGGGCTTTGATCGCCGAGATCGGCGACGATCGGGCGGTGCGTGTGCTGGGCACCGGGCAGCGCGCCTGCCACGGCGTCAAGCGCGGCTATGTGGCGGACCGGGAGAAGACCGAGCTCGCCATCCGCCAGGCGATGGACCAGGCCGAACGCAACGCCGGCATCACGGTGGACAGCGTGTTCGTCGGCTTTTCGGCCGGAGGGCTGGATTCGGACGTCGCGAGCGTCGAGGTCGAGATCGGCGGCCACCAGATCGAGCAGGCCGATCTAGACATGGTGCTGGCAGACGGCCAGGCGGGTCTGGATCCGGGCAACCGCACCATGCTCCACGCGCAGCCGGCGCTCTATACGCTGGACGGGCTGCAGGGCGTGATGAACCCGATCGGCCTCCATGCGCACCGCCTGGGCGTGGATATCCATGTGATCAGCGCGGACACGCCGCCGATCCAGAACCTGGATCTGACCGTGCGCCACGCGCACCTGGGCGTCGAGCGGATCGTCGCGACGCCGGTCGCTGCGGGTCTCGCCTGCCTGACGTCCGAGGAGCGCGACCTGGGCGTGGCGCTGGTGGAGATGGGCGCCGGCGTGACCAATGTCGCGGTGTTCGCGGGCGGCATGCTGGTGGGCCTGTCGTCGATCGCGATGGGCGCCAACGACATCACCGACGATGTCGCATCCGGACTGGCGACGCGGCGCGAGCACGCCGAGCGCCTCAAATGCTTCCATGGATCGGCGGTGATGAGCCCGCGCGACAATCATGAGATGGTCGAGGTGATGCCGATGGGCGACGAGGAGGGCGTGGAGCCTGGCCGGGTCACCCGCTCGCAGCTGATCTCGATCATCCGGCAGCGGCTGGACCTGCTGATCGGCGAGATCGGCACGCGCCTGACCGAGATGGGCTTTGCCGGCCCTGGCGGCCGTCAGGTCGTGCTGACCGGCGGCGGTGCGGAGCTGAAGGGTATCGCCGACTTCGCGCAGGGCGCGCTGGGCCGTTCCGTACGGCTTGGCCGGCCGCGCGGGGTGCTGGGCTTGCCGGACACTCAGTCCGGCGCAGGATTCGCCACTTTGGCCGGCCTTGCGCTTCACGCGGCGTCGGATGTGGCGGATATTCGCCGTTGGCAGGCATCTTCGCAGACCGTCACCCGGCCGCAGGCAGCTGGACTGGTCGGTCGATTGATGACCGCTTTCAAGAAGAGCTACTAGGTTTGGGGGCGACCGATGATCCCAAACACTAAAAACTGTGGATGGGATCGATTTTTCGGTTGGGGACACGAATCGCGGCGGGTACAAGTTAACTGAAACTGTGTCGCGGAGGGTGCGACGCGTTCGAGGACGGAGCTGATCATGGGGATTGAACTGGTTCGACCGGAGCTTACCGAGCTGAAGCCGCGGATCACCGTGATCGGCATGGGCGGTGCCGGCGGCAACGCCGTGACCAACATGATCCAGGCCGGCCTGCAAGGCGTGGACTTCGTGGTGGCGAACACCGACGCGCAAGCGCTGGCGAGCAATCCGGCCGAAACGCGCATCCAGCTGGGCCTCAAGATAACCGAGGGGCTGGGCGCCGGTTCGCGGCCCGAGATCGGCCGCGCGGCCGCCGAGGAAGCGCTCTCCCAGATCGAGACCGCCTTGGACGGCGCGCACATGTGCTTCATCACCGCCGGCATGGGCGGCGGCACCGGCACGGGCGCGGCGCCCGTGGTCGCCAAGCTGGCGCGCGAGCGGAACATCCTCACCGTCGGCGTCGTGACGAAGCCCTTCTCGTTCGAAGGCGCGCGCCGCATGCGGGTTGCCGAGGACGGCATCACCGAGCTCCAGAAGCACGTCGACACCCTCATTATCATCCCGAACCAGAACCTGTTCCTGATCGCCAGCGCCTCCACGACGTTTAAGGAAGCGTTCACGATGGCCGACCAGGTGCTCCACCAGGGCGTGCGCGGCATCACCGACCTCATGGTCATGCCCGGCCTGATCAACCTGGATTTCGCCGACATCCGCACCGTGATGGGCGAGATGGGCAAGGCGATGATGGGCACCGGCGAGGCCGAGGGTGAGAACCGCGCCATCGAGGCCGCCGAGAAGGCGATCGCCAACCCGCTGCTCGACGAAGTGTCGATGAAGGGCGCCAAGGGCGTGATCATCAACATCACCGGCGGCGACGACCTGCGCCTCATGGAAGTGGACGAGGCAGCCAATCACATTCGCCAGCTTGTCGACGAAGACGCCAACATCATCGTCGGATCGGCCTTCAATTCCGAGCTGGAAGGCCGGATGCGCGTTTCGGTCGTGGCGACCGGCATTGATGCCAAGCGTGCCAGCGAACCGGCCCCGGCGCCTGTCTCGCAGCTCCGCTCGACCGGTCTCGGCGGTGCGTCGAGCTTCGGGTCGCGTCCGTTCATGGTCGGCGTTCCCCAGCAGCCGGCTTCGGCAGCCCCCGCGGCGACGCCTGCCCAGCCGCAGCAGCTCCCCGCCAACGAGGAGAGCTTCACCGAGGTGGCCAGCGCCCCGCCGGTCGAGGATGAGGAGCTTCGGCTCGACGTCGCGGACGTCGTCGAGGAGCAGCCGGTTGCAGCAGCGGCTGCCGAGCCCGTGGTCACCCCGGCAGCGACGCCCGCGCCTCCGGTGCAGCAGGCTGAGGCCGAGCCGGCCGAGCGCGAGTGGCTTGCTCCGCGCCAGGCGGCGGCTCAGCCCGAGGCTGACCAGCGTCCTCTGACCCTGTTCGAGCGGATGATGAGCATCAAGCGCGGCGCAGCCCAGGCCGAAGAGCCTGCCGCTTCCGCCGCGGCGTCGGCGCCCGCCGCACCGCGCCCGGCGGCCGGCAGCGAGGATCCGCTCGAGATTCCGCGTTTCTTCCGCCGTCAGGTCAACGACTGATCAACTCCCGGGCGCGTTCGGACAGCGTCCGGGCGTGCCGCCCATTGACGGTGATCCCGGACGGCTCCAGCGCATGGCGATGAAGAGCATCGTCGCCGGTCTGGCGATTCTATCCTCCTTCGCCGCGCTGGCGCAGCCGGGTGCGGAGAGCCGCCCGATCGTGCAGGGCGCGCAGGCGCCTGCGAGCAATCCGGCGGCACTGTATCCGCCGGGTGCGGTCGTACAGGAACTGCCGGACGAGCCGCCGCCGCCACCCACCAAGGAGGAGTTGCTGCGCCTGGAGGTGGAGCGGCAATTGTCGCAGGCGCGCGGTGCGCGGTCGCGCAAGGATTTCGGCAACGCGCTATCCTATTATGTCCGTGTGCTTGCCCTGCGGCCCGAGAATATCGAGGCTTTGTCGGGGGCCGGCATGTCGGCGCTCGCGATCGGCGACGAACGTGCGGCGCAGGGATTTCTGGCCCGCGCGGTCACGCTCAATCCGCAGGACGGACAGGCGCGGCTAGGCCTGGCCAGAGCGCTGACGGGCAACGAGGCGCCACAGGACGCGTTGCGCCAGTTCAGCGCGGCGGAGCGTCTGGGCGTGCCGCTCGGCGATTTCGTGTCGGATCGCGGCATGGCGCACGATCTCGCCGGCGAGACCCGCGAGGCGCTGCGCGATCATGCGATGGCGCTCAGCCTTCATCCCGGTGATCCGGAAGTCATCCGCCGCTATGCGCTGAGCCAGGCGATCGCGCGCGACCGGCAGGGCGCCCTGCGGACGATCCAGCCGCTCGTCGCACGCGGCAACGACGCGGCGACAAGGCGCACCGTTGGGTTCATCCATGCGCTGACCGGCGACGTCGCGACTGCCACGCAGATGGTCCGCGAGACGATGCCGGGAAAGGCGGGCGCCTTTGCGCCCTATTTCGCGCAGTTTCCGGCGCTTAATCCGGTGCAGCGCGCGCGGGCCGTCTATTACGGCGAATTGCCGCCGCTGCTGGTCGCCGAGGCCCGGCCGCGCAAGGTGCCCGATCGCGTCCGGCTGCCTGACAGCGATCCGGTCGCGGTGCGATCGCGTGAGCTGGGCGATACGCCGCCGGTGCTGGATGAGCCCAGGCCCGCGCCCAAGCCCGTCGAGCTCGCTCGGCGGGGCGACGAGACGCCCGACGAAATGGAGGAGCGTGTCTCGCGCGAACTCGCCGGGGATGTGCCCGCGGGACGGCGTCTCAGGAGCGGGAAGGCGGATGTGCCGCCGAAGCGCGAGGTGGCGAAGGCCGAGGAGACCAAGGCGAGCGAGCCCGACCTGTCGGCTTGTGAAGAGCTGACCGGCCGGCGCAAGACACAGTGCGAGTTGAGCGAACGCGCGCTGGCGCGGCGTTGCAGCGTCACGCCCCGGCCCAGGACCGCCGAATGCGTCGCCTTGGCCAAACGGGCCGATGCGCCGGCGAAGCCCGCCAAGGGCAAGCCCGAGCCGGAGCCGAAGTCCGCTGCAAAGCCGGCAAAGGGCGATGCCAAGGGGGAGGCGAAGACGGAGGTTGCGGCGGGCGCGCAATGCGACGGCATGCCCGATGCCAAGCGGCGGCAGTGCGAGCGGGACGAGCGCGCCTTGGCGAAACGCTGCGGCGGGGCGTCGCCGCCCAAGACCGCGGAATGCCGGGCCTTCGCCGCGCGCGATGACAGCGCTCCGGCCAAGGGTGGGCCACCCAAGCCCGGCCCGAAGGATGCGGCCAAGCCCGGCAAGGATGCCGCGAAGCCGGCTACGTCCAAGAAGCCCGAGCGCGTGTGGGTGCAGGTGGCGGGCGGCGAACGCGCTTCCGACATGCCCAAGGAATGGAAGAAGTTGCAGGATAAATATGGCAAGGCGCTCAAGGGACGCAGTGCCTGGTTCACGCCCGGACGGCTGCTGGTGGGGCCGCTTGCCGACAAGGCGGCACAGCGTGCGCTGGTCAACCAGCTGAGCGCGGCGGGCCTTTCGACCATTCCCTATACCAGCAAGGAGGGGGCCGAGGTGACGCCGCTCGCCGGCCGATGAAAGGCATAGCTGCTCTATGCAGGCTGTCCCTAATTCCGATCGTCCTGAGTTTGTCGAAGGGCGACTGCCCGGAGTGCGCGGTTCGACAGGCTCACCGCGAACGGGGTGAGAGTTCAGTCAAGTGAGAGCGTTATTCGCCGCCGACCCGGGGCGAAGCAGGGGGCGGCTGCATGCCGAGCCGGGCACGGCGACACGAGGCCCGCGTGACGCGTTCCAACGCGACCGCGACCGCATCATCCATGCCACCGCCTTTCGTCGGCTGCGCCACAAGACGCAGGTGTTCGTTGCGCCGGACGGCGACTATTTCCGTGTCCGGCTGACCCACAGTCTGGAGGTCGCGCAGATCGCGCGGACGATCGCCCGCTCGCTGGGTCTCAACGAGGATCTGACCGAGGCACTGGCGCTGGCGCATGACATCGGCCATCCGCCCTTCGGTCATGCCGGCGAGGAGGCGCTGACCGCGGCGATGGCCGACGTCGGCGGCTTCGACCACAACGCCCACACCATCCGCGCGCTGACGCTGATCGAGGCGCCCTATCCGAATTTCGACGGGTTGAACCTCAGTTGGGAGACACTGGAAGGGCTGGCCAAGCATAATGGCCCGGTGCGGGCGCCGACTTGGGCATTGGCGGAATATAATGCACTCCACCCGCTCGGACTGGACAGCTATCCGTCGCTGGAGGCGCAGATCGCCGCGCTCGCCGACGATATCGCCTATGACAACCATGATATCGACGACGGACTGCGCGCCGGTCTGCTGGATCTCGAAGAGTTGATCGAGCAGCCGTTCGCAAGGGCCAACTGGGATGTCGCCAAGGCCCGCTATCCCGATGCGCCGGTGCGCAAGCTGGTGATGGAGATGGTGCGCGAGGGCATTGGCCGGATGGTCAACGACGTGCTGGGCGAGACGCGCGCACGGCTGGCGGAGGCAGGGCCCCGGTCGGCAGACGACGTACGGCGGGCGGGGCGGCCGCTGGCGGGATTCTCGGCGGAGCTGGCGCCCGCGGAACGCGCGTTGAAGCGCTTCCTCTATGCCAATCTCTATCGGCATCCCAAGGTGATGGAGATCGCCGAGCCCGCGCAGCAGGTCGTGGCGCGCCTGGCGGAAACCTATCGCGCGGCGCCCGAGCGAATGCCGGCAAGCTGGTTCGAGACGCTGCCTGCCCAGGAGCCCGCGCGCGGCCGGCACATCGGCGATTTCATCGCCGGGATGACCGACCGCTATGCCCTGCGCCAGTACGAGGCGCTGTTCGGTCCTTCGGAACTGAGCGGGTTTTGAGGATCAGGCCGCGATGGCCTTGACCACGCGCTCCATGTGATCCTCGACGTCGCCGAACGTCTTCCTGATCGTCAGCAGGCGGCGGTAATAGTGGCTGACGACGAACTCGTCGGTGACGCCGTAGCCGCCGTGGAGCTGGATCGACTGGGCGGCAACGAAGGTGCTGCCATCGCCGATGCCGACCTTGGCCAGCGAGATCGCCTTGGCGCGGGTCTCGGCGTCGCCCTCGATATGCGCGAGGCAATAGTATAGGATCGAGCGCGCTTCCTGCGTCTCGACAAACATGTCCGCCATGAGATGCTGGAGCGCCTGGAACTTGCCCAGTGGCTGGCCGAACTGGTGACGTGTCTTGAGATAGTCGCTGCAGACGTCGAGGCAGGCCTCCATGCAGCCGACAGCCTCCTTTCCAGCACAGTGGGATCCGAAGCTTGGAATTCACGTGACTTGAAGTCGCGGC